>OGCV01000052.1_pt1 | contig 54951 bp, 45 predicted proteins | sample 1570201 | NCBI WGS metagenome assembly OGCV01 (sample SAMEA2582162, study PRJEB24529) | metagenome
CATTGAGGTATCTTTTTTTGTTACTATTTTTTTATTATACAGGAATGCTCCTTTTTTATTATGAGTATATATACTATATTATTTATTCGCTATATTTATAAAATTTAATTCTTATATATAGCTTTATTTTTAATTTTGTTATAAAATATAGTTATTATACATATTGGGAGGTTTTAAATATGCTTATTATTAAAAATGGTACTGTACTTGATGTAGAAAAATCAAAAAGTGTAAAAATGGATATCTCAATAGAAGATGGAAAAATCGTAGCAATTAAAAAAAGCATCAGAGCAAAAAAAGATGATTGTGTAATTGATGCTGAAGGTAAAATAGTTGCTCCAGGATTTATTGATGCTCATTGTCACTTAGGACTTATGGGAGATAGTGTTGGATTTGAAAATGATGATGTAAATGAAAAATCAGATCCTATCACTCCTCAAATGAGAGCTATTGATGGACTTGATCCTATGGATAGAGTATTTAAAGAAGCTTATCAAGGTGGAATAACAGCAGTTGCTACTGGACCAGGAAGTGCTAATGTTATAGGTGGACAATTTGCAGCAGTTAAAACTTTTGGTAAGAGAATAGATAAGATGATTATAAAAGCTCCAATAGCTATGAAATGTGCATTTGGAGAAAATCCAAAAAGATTTTATGGAACTAAAGGTAAAATGCCTACAACTAGAATGGGAACAGCTGCTCTTATGAGAGAAGCTCTATATAAAGCAAAAGAGTATATGGAAAAATTAGAGGCTGCTGGAGATGATATCTCTAAAAAACCAGCTTATGATGCTAGATGGGAAGCTCTTATCCCTGTATTTAAAAAGGAAATTCCTTTAAAAGCTCATGCTCACAAAGCTAATGATATATTTACAGCTATTAGAATAGCTAAAGAGTTTGATGTTAAGATGACACTAGATCACTCAACAGATGCTAGATGTATAGTTGATGAGTTAGCTGAAGAGAATTTCCCTATGATAGTAGGACCAAGCCTTGGACATAGAACAAAAATTGAATTAGTAAATAAATCATTTAAAACTGCTGGAGTTTTAAATAAGGCTGGAATAAAAATGTCAATAACTACTGACAGCCCAGTTATACCTCTACACCACCTACCAATTTGTGCTGCTTTAGCTGTTAAAGATGGTTTAGATAAATGGGAAGCATTAAAAGCTATCTCTATTAACCCTGCTGAAATCTTAGGTCTTGAAGATAGAATAGGATCTATTACAGTAGGAAAAGATGCAGATATTGTTATTTGGTCAAATGATCCTCTACAAATAGATGCTAAAGTTGAATATACTATTATAGATGGTAAAATTGTTTTCTCAGGAGAAGAGGATAACGAATAGATTTTAAATAGATTACACCTTTTATCTGATGGTAAGAGGTGTAATTTTTACTTTTATATTCTGTTTAATTTAAAAACGTAATATACTATTTTTTCTTGATAGATAAAAAAATTTTTTTTGTTAATATTTCTAAACACCTTTTAATTTAAGTAAATTAGAAAAATCTCTGTTTTTACACACAAAAAAATTATTAGTAATTAAAAAAATATATGCTATAATCTTTCCATAAAATTACAAGTATTATGGAGGAGCCTTATGAGAGTATGGATTAAAAAAGAAAAAAATAAAATAATCTCATCTATCTTATATTGTAATACCATAAGTGTAAACAGTTTAAAAGGGAATAGTGTGAATTGAAGTATCTTAATTTAAGATACTTTTTTTATTTTTTAAAACTTTTTAGTATACTGGAGGAAAAATGAAAAGAGAAAAAAGAGAATTTATTTATGAGGGAAAAGCAAAACAAATATTTTCTACTGATGATGAGAACATGGTTATAATCCACTATAAAGATGATGCTACTGCTGGAAATGGAGCTAAAAAAGGTACTATTGTTAATAAAGGAGTTATAAACAATAAGATAACTGGAAAAATATTTAAAGTTCTTGAAGAAAATGGAATTAAAACTCACCTTGTAGAGATTCTTAATGATAGAGATCAACTTTGTCAAAAGGTGACAATCTTTCCTTTAGAAGTAACTGTAAGAAATATAATAGCAGGGTCTATGTCAAAAAGATTGGGAATAGCAGAGGGAACTATTCCTCCTGAAACAATATATGAAATTGGATATAAAAATGATGATCTAGGAGATCCATTAATTAATGATTATCACGCTTATGTTCTTGGAGTAAAAAAAGAAGATTTAAAAACAATCTATGCTATGACAGAAAAAATAAATCAAATTCTTATAAAAATATTTGATGAAATAGGAATTAAACTTGTAGATTTTAAAATTGAATTTGGAAAAAACAGTGTAGGAGAGATAATTCTAGCTGACGAGATTACTCCTGATACTTGTAGATTATGGGATAAAGAAACTGGAGCTAAACTTGATAAAGATAGATTTAGAAGAGATATGGGAAATATAGAGGAAGCTTATATTGAAGTAGCTAAAAGATTGGGTGTTTTATAGAATGAATTGTATAGAAAAGTGTTTTAAAAAAGATAAAATGGAAGAGGAGTGTGGAGTATTTGGAGTTTTCTCTAAAAATAATCTAAATACATCTAATTTTACATATTATGGACTTTATGCTCTTCAACATAGAGGACAAGAAAGTGCTGGAATATCAGTATCACTTGATGGAAATATAACAACATTTAAGGGAATGGGGATTACAGCAGATGTTTTTACTCCTGAAACTTTGGAAAAATTAAAAGGAAATATTGCAATTGGACATGTTAGATACTCTACAACAGGAGAGAGCAGAATAGAAAATGCTCAACCTCTTGAAAATAAATTTAAATTAGGTCAGATTGCAGTAGCTCACAATGGAAATTTAACAAACTCTAAAATTATAAGAGAACTTTTAGAAGATGGGGGAGCAACTTTTAACACTACAATAGATTCTGAAGTTATTATAAAGATGATAGCTAGAAAAGCTGAATCTGGAATGATTGATGCAATAAGAAGTACTGTTAGTGCTATAAAAGGAGCATATGCTTTAGTTATCATCTCTAATGGAAAGTTAATAGGGGTTAGAGATCCCTATGGAATTAGACCTTTAGCCCTTGGAATCAATAAAAATGGTGATTATTTTTTATCTTCTGAATCTTGTGCAATAGATGCTGTTGGGGGAGAACTTATAAGGGATATTGAAGCTGGAGAGATGGTTATTATAGATGAGAATGGTGTTGAGTCAATAAAATATAGTGACAATAAAAAAATTGCTCCATGCTCATTTGAACATATTTATTTTGCAAGACCTGATAGTACAATAGATGGAATCAATGTTTATGAGGCTAGAGTAGAGGCTGGAAGACTTTTAGCAAAACAGATGAAAATTGAAGCTGATATTGTAATTGGTGTTCCTGATTCTGGAATACCTGCTGCTATTGGTTATGCAGAAGAGAGTGGAATCCCTTATGGAATTGGACTTATAAAAAATAAATATATAGGAAGAACATTTATAAAACCAAGTCAAGAACTTAGGGAACAAGCTGTGGCTGTAAAACTTAATCCTTTAAAAGTAAATTTAGAGGGAAAAAGAGTTGTAATTATAGATGATTCCCTAGTGAGAGGAACAACAAGTAAAATTCTTATAGAGATTGTTAGAAGAGCAGGAGCAAAGGAAGTACACTTTAGGTCAGCCTCTCCAGCAGTAAAATATTCATGTTATTATGGAATTGATACTGCTCATAGAGAGGAGCTTATTGCCTCAAAATTATCTGTTGAAGAGATAAGAAAAACTATAAATGCTGATACTCTTGATTACTTATCTATGGAAAATATGCTAAAATTATTAAAGAACAGAAGTTATTGTGTAGGTTGTTTCAATGGAGCATATCCAATGAGTACACCTATCGAGGATTAATTTTAAAAAGGACTATTAATTAATTTTAATAGTCCTTTTCTTCTAAAAATATTTTTATATTACTGTTTTTTAGGTTGATATAGGTAATTAAATAGTGAGAATAAAATAAATCCTAAAACAGCAATACCTGAAGCAATAAGAGCAGAATATCTAACTCCTATACCATAAGTTATAGGAAGTCCACCAAGATAAGCTCCAATAGCATTTCCTAAGTTAAAAGCTATCTGTATTCCAGCAGCTCCTAACATCTCCCCACCAGGAGCAAATTTTATAATCAAAAATTGCTGAGGTGCACTTACAGCAAATAAACATAGAGTCACAATACACATTAAAAGTACTGCTACCCATTTATATGGAGATAAAAAGAAAATTCCAAGTAAAGTAATTGCCATCAATCCTTGAAATATAGCCCCTACCTTTCCAGGATAGAAGAAAGAGCTAAGCTTTCCACCAATCATATTTCCAATTACCATACCAAGCCCAGCTAAAACCATAAGAGCTGTTATAATTTCAGGGGCAAAACCAGATACCTCTGTAAACATAGGTGTCACATAACTATACCAGCAAAAAGCTCCACCATTTCCCATCATAGTAGCTCCTAATATCAACCATGGAGCTAAACTTTTTAAAAATTTAAACTGTCCTAAAAAACCTGTATCTGGAAGTGGAGCAATATAAGGGACATATCTCTTTATTAAAAATATAGTTAAAATATCCCATAGTACAATAAATAGGAAAATTAATCTCCAAGATAAAATACCACTAATAAATGTGCCAAGAGGAACTCCAAAAAGATTTGCTACTGTCATACCAGATATCATTATTGCCACAGCTTCTGACTCTTTTCCTTCTTGAGCGATTTTTGATGCAACAATAGAGGCAACTCCAAAATAAGCTCCATGAGGAAGCCCAGATATAAAACGAGCTAATAGCATAACTGTATAACTTGGAGATATAACAGCTATTCCATTTCCAATTGCCATAATAGTTACAAGAAGTAACAGAGAATTTTTCATAGGATATTTACGTAGCATCAACAACATAATAGCTCCAAAACAAACCCCTAAAGCATAAGCTGAAATAAGATGCCCAGCTACTGGAATTGTTATTCCTAGAGAGAGAGCAACATTTGGAAGAATACCCATCATTACAAATTCTGCCACCCCAAGACCTAAAGTTCCAAAAGCTAAAGCTATAAGACTTTTTTTAATATTACTGTCCATAAAAAAGTACCATCCTTTAAATTTTTAATAGAATATATAATTTTTTTTAACTTATTTCAAGTTTTTTATAAAAACAACATAAAAAATATAAAAAACCGTTTTATTAAAGAATTAAACGACTAAAAAGAGTATAAAAAAATACACCCTCAACCTTAAAATAAGATTTTAGGTGTAGTTTTCTTAAAATATATCCCCTCTTCTCTTTAAAATCAATCCACAAAGGAAAGTCATAAAATCAGAGAAAGGGAAAGCTAACCAAACTCCATTTTCTCCCAATAGAGGTGGTAAAATCAAAAGTCCTAATATAACAAAAACTGTACTTCTTAAAACAGAAAGTATATTAGCTGCCTTTGCTTTATCTTTAGACTGTAAAAATGATATATCAATAAAGTTTGCTCCAACAAAGATTATAGCACATGAGTATAAGCTCAACCCATGCCATGCCATTTTAATAAGTTTACTATCTTCACTAAATAGCTTAATAACACTATCTCCAAAGAAGTTTACCCATATTAATATGATAATAGCTATAACAAAAGCCACTATATGCCCAATCTTGTAAGTTTCCTTAACTCTATCAAATTTTTGTTCTCCATAGTTATAACTTACTATTGGTTGAATACCTTGTCCAAGTCCGTTGTATAGCATTCTAAATATATAGAACACATAACCAGCAATACAGAAAGCTGAAACTCCCATCTCTCCACTATATTTCATAAATGAGATATTGAATAGTATTGTGATCAATGCCACAGCAAACTCCATAATAAATGATGGAAATCCTATGCTCCATATCTTTTTTAAAATTTCAAATTTTATTCTATTTTCAAAATAAAACTTAAATCTTGAACTTGGTTTTAAAAAGTAGTGTATTAAAAATAGCATAGAGGCAAATTGTCCTATTCCAGTTGCAGCAGCAGCTCCAAATATACCCCAACTGAATTTCATTATAAAGAGCCAATCTAAAAATATATTTGTAATTGCACCAATTACCATTGAGAAGAAAGCATAGGTAGGAGATTTATCATTTCTTACCACTGCATTAAGTGAATTTGAAATCATCAAAAATCCCAGTGCAAAGGTACAAGGGTACATATATTTTTTTACCATAGGCATAAGATTATCATTAGCCCCCATAAGATATATTATCTTTTCATTAAAAAGAAGTACTGCTAAAAGTATCAAAAGATAAGCAGTGACATTTAATATGATAATATATGAAAAGCATCTGTTACAATGCTCTTTATCTTTAGGGTTTAAAGATATAAGAGTGGCTCCTCCTATTCCAAACATAAGGCTAAGAGCAGCACCAAAGTTTATAATGGGATAGCCGAGATTTAAAGCTGCCAATCCCTCTGCTCCCACACCTCGGCCAACAAACACACCATCTACAATAGCATATAGAGCAGTAACTATCATTCCAGTAACAGCAGGAATAGAGAAATTTAAAAATAATTTAATAATAGAATCCTTTCCCAAACTAATACTTTTAGCCATTATATCTCCTTTTAAATATTAATAAATGATATTATCCCTAACATCAAGTTGACGTAATTTGGAGGTGAATATTAGAAGCCCTTAGCGAAATGCAGTTAAGAAAATGCAACGTGTTTGAGGCGTAGCCGAGTTTTGCATTTTCAACGGAATGAGCAATAGGGATTCTTTATTCACTGACATGGAGTCAAATTGATGTTAAAAAAGAATAGAGATAACTTAACTTGACTAAGAATCGCCAAATACAAAGGTACTTTGTCAAAACCTAGCGATGTGCTAGATAACTTAGCTTAGTTAGATAAACTATAGTTTAATAAAAAAATTGATAAAAAAATATTGAATATCCTCTGTTGTATTGAAAAAATATTATAAATATGGTAAAATTTTTAGATTGAGATACCTTTTTAATGATATCGGAGGAAAATAATTTATGATAAAAATATATACTGCACCAATAGCAGGAGTTACAGATTATACATATAGAGGAATACTAAAAGAATTTAAGCCAGATCTACTATTTACAGAGATGGTAAGTATAAATGCTTTAGAAGTAGCATGTGAAAAAACTTTAAAAGTTATACTTAGATTGAGAGAGGGAGACTCTGTTCAACTTTTCGGTAAAGATATAAAAAAAATGGTTGAAAGTGCCAAATTTGTTGAAAGTTTAGGAGTAAAACATATAGATATAAACTCTGGTTGTCCTATGAAAAAAATTGTAAATAATGGTTATGGGGCAGCTTTAATGGAGAATCCTGAACATGTGAGAGCTATGCTTTCAGAGGTAAGAAGTGCTTTAAATGATAGTACAGATCTTTCAATAAAGATAAGAGCAGGTTACAAAGAGTCAAAAAATCCTGTAGAAATAGCTAAAATAGCTGAAAAAGTAGGATGTAAACATATAACAATCCATGGAAGAACTAGAGAGCAAATGTACACTGGAAAAGCTGATTGGAGTATTATAAAGCAAGTAAAAGAGAGTGTGAATATCCCAGTAATAGGAAATGGAGATATATTTACTGCTGAAGATGCCAAAGAGAGAGTAGATTTTTCAGGAGTAGATGGAATCATGTTAGCAAGGGGAATTTTTGGAAATCCTTGGTTAATAAGAGATATAAGAGAGTATTTCCAATATGGAAAAGTATTACACCCTGTAACACCAGAGGAAAAAGTTGATATGGCAATAGAGCATACTAGAAGAACTCAAATAGAGCATCCAGAGAGACCATTTATATTTGAACTTAGAAAGCATCTATGTTGGTATTTGAAAGGGATTAGAAAAAGTGCTGAATTTAAAGATAGAATTAATCATACAGATAGTTATGATGAAATAATATCTCTTTTAGAAAAAGTTAAGGAAAATATTCAGCCAGAAGATTATATAGAGATAGAAAATAGAGAACTTGAAAATATTTAAGGAGTTGAGAGAGTGGCTGGAGAAACACCTTTAATGAAGCAATATAAAGAGATAAAAGCAGAAAATAAAGATAGCCTTCTTTTCTTTAGACTTGGAGATTTTTATGAAATGTTTTTTCAAGATGCAGTAGTAGCATCAAAAGAGTTAGGATTAACTTTAACAAGTAGAAATAGAGAAAAAGATCAAGATGTACCATTGGCAGGAGTTCCCTATCACTCTGTAGGATCATATATAGCTAAGCTTGTAAATAAAGGGTATAAAGTGGCTATTTGCGAGCAAGTGGAAGATCCTAAAATAGCTAAAGGGATAGTAAAAAGAGAGGTAACTAGAGTAATTACCCCTGGTACAGTAATTGATACAGAGTATCTAGATGAAAAAAGCAATAACTATCTTATGGGAATTAAAATAGATGGAAATAGAGGGGCTATCGCCTATATGGATATCACTACTGGAGAGTTTAAAGCCAGTGAGTTTCAAAGTGAAGATATTGTATTTAAACTTTTAGGAGAGATTAATAAACTATCTCCTAAAGAGATATTATTAGATGAAAAAACTTATGATAGATATGCAGAGGAGTTAAAAAAACACAACTCTTTAAATAGTGTAAATTTAAATAGAGTATTGGAAAAGAAAAAAGCAGAGGATTTTTTAAAAAAATATTTCAATATAGTATCTTTAGATAGTTTTGGAATGCAAGATAAAAAGTTGGCATCAACTGTATCAGCTACAGTGTTAGATTATGCTGTGGAACTACAAAAGGGAAAAGAGCTACCAGTTAATAACATAATTTATACTAGCAGTGAAAATGTTATGGAACTGAATATAACAACTCAGAGAAATCTTGATATTATAGATAATTACAGAGATAAAAGTGGAACAGGAACTCTATTATGGGTAATGGATGAGTGTATGACTTCTATGGGAAGTCGTCTTCTTAAAAAGTTTATTAAAAACCCTCTTTTAGATGTAGAAAAAATTCAAGCAAGACAAAAAAATGTAGCATTTTTTATGGAAAATGTTTTGTTGAGAGAAGAGATTAGAGAAAAGTTAAAAAATATCTATGACATAGAGAGAATAATAGGAAAACTTATTCTTGAAACTGAAAATGGTAGAGATTTAGTTGCATTAAAATACTCTATAAAAAACTCTTTGGAGATATTGAAACTTTTAAAAGGAAACCCTATTTTTGCAATAGAGGTAAAAGAGTTAATTAATATATATAATCTAATTGAAAGAACAATAGTTGATGAACCTCCATTTTCAATAAGAGAGGGAGGAGTAATAAAAGCTGGTTACAGCAGTGAATTAGATGAACTACATGGACTTTCAAAAGATGGGAAAAATTATATTTTAGAGATAGAAAATAGAGAGAGAGAAAGAACAGGGATAAAAGGACTAAAAATAAAATATAATAAGGTATTTGGATATTTTATTGAAGTTACAAAAGCAAATGCACACCTTGTTCCTGAAGATTATATAAGAAAACAAACTTTGGCAAATGCCGAAAGATATATTGTGCCAGATTTGAAAGAGTATGAGGAAAAGGTATTAAATGCTAAGGATAAGATTGAAAATTTAGAGTATCAACTATTTAAAGAGGTATCTTATGAGATAAAAAAATATAAAAATATCTTACAAGACTTAGCTTATCAAATATCATACTTAGATGTAGTTACAGATTTTGCTTATATAGCTATAAAAAATTCGTATATTCAGCCTGAAATACATGATGGAAAGGATATTGAAATAATAGCAGGACGTCACCCAATAGTTGAAAAGCTTATTCCTAGTGGTGAGTTTGTTAAAAATAATATAGTCTTTGATGATAAACGTGAGATGATAATTTTAACTGGTCCAAATATGTCAGGTAAGTCTACATATATGAAACAGGTAGCCTTAATAATAATTATGGCACATATAGGTTCATATGTTCCAGCAAATTATGCTAAAATAGGATTAGTAGATAAGATATTTACAAGGGTAGGGGCAAGTGATGATCTCCTTACTGGACAATCTACATTTATGCTAGAGATGAGTGAAGTGGCAAATATAGTAAATAGTGCTACTGATAGATCATTTATAATCTTAGATGAGATTGGAAGAGGAACTTCAACTTTTGATGGAATCTCAATAGCTACAGCTATTACTGAGTATATACATGAGAGAATAGGAGCTAAAACAATATTTGCTACACACTATCATGAACTGACTCAATTAGAGGATAAGCTAGATAGAGCTGAAAACTTTAGAATTGAAGTTAAAGAGAATAAAAATGAGATAGTCTTTTTAAGAGAAATTGTAAAAGGGGGAGCAGATAAATCTTATGGAATAGAGGTTGCAAGATTAGCAGGACTACCAAAAGAGATATTAGATAGATCAAAAAGTGTCTTGAAAAATCTTGAAGAGAGAAAAGAGATTATTGAGAAAAAACTTCAAGGGGAACAACTTATACTTTTTGGAACTCCAGAAGTTGAAAAACAAGATAATGAAAGTGAAAAAAATAGTTTAAAAGGTAAAGAGATAACTAAGGAACAGAAGATAGTAATGAGGGTTTTAGAGGAGTTGGATCCTAATAGTATGACTCCTTTAGAAGCATTGATGAAGCTTAATGAACTGAAAAAAATATTAAATAGGAGTTAGATTATGAATAAAAAGAAAATCTATATGATTATTTTTGCAGTTGTAATAATTTTAGGATATCTTAATTATTTTAAAGAGGAAAAGGATCTTTCAGATTTAAAAAAGGCTATTGAAACTACAAATGTTACTTATGAAAGTGAAGATTATCATGTTGAAGCTGCTAAGCAGATAGATTATATTGATGAGAAAGAAACTGACTTTGAAAAGGCAAAGGCTCTAGTAAAAGATATGGTAATAAGTGGGGACAATGTTTTCATTGATAAAGTTAGAAACTTAGCATTGAAAAATAATATCTTAGGGGTAAGTCCTAATGGTTGGAAGTTTAACACAGATTCAGCAAACTATGAGAAATTAAAAGATGAGATAACTTCAAATACAGGAGTATCAGCTTTTAATGAGGAAAAAAAGATTAAAATATCTGGTAAAAACTTTACTACAGATAGTAAAATGAGTTATATAGAGTTAAAAGATGATGTTGTCCTAGAAAATGAGAGATTGAAATTAAAAGGTGATATTGGAAAATATAGCGATGCTAATAAGATAGTTGTACTTTCAGGAAATATCTCTGTTTCAGGAGTAGATGAAAAAGATCAAGAAGTTGATGGAGATTTTAAAAATCTTAAATACTTTGTAGATGATAAAGTTCTTGAAGCTTGGGAACCTTTTTCTATTACATATGATGGAGTAAAACTGTCAGGAGAAAACCTTTGGTATCAAGATGGAGTTGAGGCTTTAAAGATTTCTAAAAATGTTGTAATAGAAACATCTGGATACACAATATATGTAGATAGAATTGAGAAAGACGCTAACAGCAATATTGTTAAATTTTATGGAAAAGTTAAAGGATCAAATGGAATTTACTCTTTTGAAGGAGCAGAGGGAATATATAATATAGACAGTGAAAAATTAGAATTATATGGAAATGTAATTGTAACTTCTACAAAGGGAGAAAAACTTAATGCTGATAAGATAGTTTATGATAACAAAACTAAGTTTATAACAGCTTATGGAGAGAAGAAAGATCTATTATATGTTTCAAATAATGGAGAGTTAAGAAGTAGAGAGTTTAGATATAACAATGAGACTCAAGAGGCATTTGCAGATAAAAAATATGATTTTAGAAGTTTAAAATATGATAGTACAGGAGAGAAATTCTATTTTAATAATGTAACAAAAGATGGTTATGTTATAAATGGAAAGGTAATTGATAAGATTAAAAAGCAAAGTGCAAAGGGTAATAGACTAGATTTTAATAGTGAAACTAAGATATATAAACTAAAAGATGATGCTGTTTTTGAAAGTGAAGACTATAGAGTTGAAAGCAGTGATATTAATTATGATGGTAACACTGGAAAAGTTACAACACCAGCAGATTATAAGATTACTCAACTTAAAAATGGTATTGAGTTTGTAGGAAAAGGTGCTGACTATGATGAAAATACAGGAAACCTTTTAAGTAATGGGGTTATCAATGCTTTAGGAAGTAACTTTAAAGCAAGGGGAAACAATTTAACTTATAACAATAAAACAGGAGCAGGAGAGTTACAAAGTAATATATTCTTTGAAAATACTGACAACGGAACTACTGTAACTGGAGATAAACTTCTTTTCCAAAAGGATAATTCAGTTGAGATTGTAGGAAATCTTGTAATAACAAGTGAAAAAATTGTAGCAAAATCTGCTAGAGGAAAGTATAATTTAAAAGATGAGAAAGTTTATATTCCTGAAAAGATCAATTTTGAAAGTAAAGATAGATTAACTTCTGGAACTATGTCAAAGGGAACTTACGATATTAAGAGGGAGATCTTTACTGGAAATGATTTTAAAGGAAAGAATAAGGATACTGATATTACAAGTTCTCTTGTGAAGTATTTTACAAAAGAGAATAGAATAGAGTTCGGAAAGAACACTGTAATAAAAACTCCTGAAACAACTTTAAAGGGAAATAAGTTAGATTATAATTTGGATAGTGAATTAGCTACAGCAAAAGAACCATATACAGTATTCTATGATGAATTTACAATAAAAGGTAACAGTGGAACTTTTGATAATAAAAATGGAATCTTTAAGAGTAATAAAGCTGATATAACTTCTAAAAGTGGAGATAAATTTGTAGCTGATAAAGCAGATGGAAATCTAAATGAAATGAGAATGGACTTCATTGGAAATGCTAAAGGACATACAAATTATGATGGTAAGAGAACAGATTTTTCTGGAGATTTTGCAAGAGTTTACTTTAAAAAAGATGCAGATGGTTACAAAGCAATAAGAAGTGAGATTAAGAAAAATGCTGTATTTATTCAAGAGGATAAAACTTTAAAATCTGATTACATAGAAGCTGATATTGAAAGAAGCCTTATTTTTGCAAGAGATAATACAAAGATGATTGTGAAAGACAAAGATAATGGAGATATTATAATAACTTCTGATATTGCTGAAATAAATATGAATAATGATACTGCAACTCTTATTGGAGATGTTTATATTGAAAATATTAATAAAGATCAAGGAAAAACTGTAATAACAGCAGATAAGGGAATAGCTAGACAAAAAACAGGAATACTTGATCTGATAGGAAATGTAAAAATTGAAAATGCAGAATCAGTAGTAGAATCAGATGAGGCAATATATAACATGAACACTAAAAAATTAAAAGCTAAAGGGCATGTATATATCAACCATAAAAATCAATAAGGGGGAATTATGAAAAGTCTAATAGCTCAAAATCTTACTAAAAGTTATAAGAAAAGAACAGTTGTGGACAATGTAAGCCTTGAAGTAAATAAGGGAGAGGTAGTTGGACTTTTAGGACCAAATGGTGCAGGAAAGACTACAACTTTCTATATGATAACTGGGATAATAAAGCCAGAAACTGGAACAGTATATTGTGATAATGTAGATGTTACAGCATATCCTATGTTTAAAAGAGCAAATATGGGAATAGGTTATCTAGCTCAAGAGCCATCAGTTTTTAGAAATTTAACTGTTGAAGAGAATATAGCAGCTGTACTTGAGATGAAGGGTATGGCTAAAAAAGAGCAACAAATTATAATAGAGAAGTTAATGGAAGAGTTTAAATTAACACATGTGAGAAAATCTTTAGGTTACTCATTGTCTGGTGGAGAGAGAAGAAGAATAGAGATAGCTAGAACAATAGCTAATAACCCTAGTTTTATTCTACTAGATGAACCTTTTGCTGGGGTAGACCCAATAGCAGTAGAGGATATTCAACAGATAATTAGATACCTTAGAGATAGAGGACTTGGAATCTTAATAACAGATCACAGTGTAAGAGAAACTTTGAGAATAACAGAAAAAGCCTATATAATGGCAAATGGTAAGGTTCTTATCAGTGGAACTCCACAGGAGATAGCTGATAATGAAACTGCTAGAAAAATTTACTTAGGAGAAAAATTTAAATTAGATTAAATTTTAAATATTTGGAGGAAAAACATGTTAACAGGAAATCAAATTAGAAAAGAGTTTATTGAGTTTTTTAAAGCTAAAAATCATAAGCACTTTGAAAGTGCATCTCTAATTCCAGATGATGCAACATTATTACTTACAGTAGCAGGAATGGTACCTTTTAAACCTTACTTCTTAGGACAAAAAGAAGCACCATATCCAAGAGTAACAACATATCAAAAATGTATCAGAACTAACGACCTTGAAAATGTAGGAAGAACAGCTAGACACCATACATTCTTTGAAATGTTAGGAAACTTCTCTTTTGGAGATTACTTCAAAGAAGAGGCAATAGTATGGTCTTGGGAATTTGTTACTGAAGTATTAAAATTAGATAAAGATAAACTTTGGGTATCTGTATTTACAACTGACGATGAAGCAGAAAAAATTTGGATAGAAAAATGTAACTTCCCTAAAGAGAGATTAGTAAGACTTGGGGAAGATGAAAACTGGTGGGCAGCAGGACCAACAGGTTCTTGTGGACCATGTTCAGAAATTCACGTTGACTTAGGACCAGCTTATGGAGGAGATGAAAACTCTAAACTTGGAGATGAAGGAACAGATAACCGTTTCATAGAAATTTGGAACCTAGTATTTACTGAATGGAACAGAATGGAAGATGGAAGTTTACAACCACTACCTAAGAAAAATATCGATACTGGAGCAGGACTTGAAAGAATAGCTGCTATGGTACAAGGAAAATCAAATAACTTTGAAACAGATCTTCTTTTCCCATTAGTTGAAGAAGCTGCAAGATTAACAAATAGCCAATATGGAAGAGATAGCGAAGAAAACTTCTCACTAAAAGTTATAACTGACCACTCAAGAGCAGTAACTTTCTTAGTAAATGATGGAGTTATCCCATCAAATGAAGGAAGAGGATATGTTCTTAGAAGAATTTTAAGAAGAGCAGTAAGACATGGAAGATTATTAGGACAATCAGAACTATTCCTATATAAAATGGTAGATAAAGTAGTAGAAATCATGGGAGAAGCATATCCAGATCTAAAAGAAAATATTACTCACATTAAAAAAGTAGTTAAAATTGAGGAAGAAAAATTCTCTCGTACACTAGATCAAGGAATGCAACTTGTAAACCAAGAGATTGAAAATGCTAAAAAAGATGGAAAAGATAGTTTAACTGGAGAGGTAACTTTTAAACTTTATGATACATATGGATTCCCTTATGAATTAACAGAAGAGATCTGTGAAGAAAAAGGAATTAAAGTATCAAAAGATGAATTTGAAGCTAAGATGCAAGAGCAAAAAGAGAGAGCAAAAGCTGCTAGAGAAGTAGTAATGGAAAAAGGACAAGATAGCTTTATAGAAGAGTTCTATGATAAATATGGAGTAACTAACTTTACTGGATATGAAACTCTAAAAGATACAGGAAAACTATTAAGTATCAGAGATGGAAAAGATGGTAAAAAGCTTATGATATTTGATACAACTCCTTTCTATGGAGAATCAGGAGGACAAGCAGCAGACTTTGGAGTTATTTCAGGAAATAACTTTGAAGGAAAAGTTTTAGATGTTCAAAAACAAAAAGGAATCTTTACTCATACAGTTGAAGTAGTAAGAGGAGAAGCTGTTGAAGGAGAAGAGTACCTATTAGAAGTAGATGAGGTAAATAGAGTTGCAACTGCTAAAAACCATACTGCTACTCACTTATTACATGAAGCATTAAGAGAAGTTTTAGGTTCTCATGTACAACAAGCTGGATCATTTGTAAATGGTGAAAGATTAAGATTTGACTTTAACCACTATGAAGCAATGACTCCAGAAGAGATCTTAAAAGTTGAAGAGATAGTAAATAGTAAAATAGCTGAAGCAATAGAAGTATCTGTAAAAAATATGACTATGGATGAAGCTAAAAAAGCTGGAGCTACTGCACTATTTGGAGATAAATATGGAGATATAGTAAGAGTTGTTAATGTAGAGGGATTCTCTATTGAACTTTGTGGAGGAACTCACATAGATAACATTGGAAAAATTGGACTTTTCAAAATTGAAAGTGAAGCAGGAATAGCTGCAGGAATTAGAAGAATTGAAGCAGTTACAGGAAAAGGAGCATTTGAATTTGTACAAAAATTAGAAGGACTTCTAGTTCAAATTCAAAAAACAGTAAAAGCTAACGAATCAAATCTACTAGAAAGAGTAGAAAAGATGGTAGAAGCTTTAAAAGAAAATGAAAAAGAGATAGAAACTTTAAAAAATAAACTTGCTTATGTAGAGTCTTCATTCTTAAAAGAAAATGCTGAAGTAATCAATGGAACAACTGTTGTATTAAAAGCATTTAAGAGCAAAACAGCTGATGAATTAAGAAAATTCATCGACTTAGGAAAGGAAAAAATGTCAAATGCTGTTATAGTTTTAGCATCTTCAATGGATGATAAAGTTATATTTGCAGCAGGAGTAACAAAAGATACTATTTTTAAAGTAAAAGCTGGAAATCTAGTAAAAGAAGCTGCACAAATAGCAGGAGGAAATGGTGGAGGAAGACCTGACTTTGCTCAAGCAGGTGGAAAAGATATCACTAAGATAACTGAAGCTTTAGAAGCAGTAAGAGAAACATTAAGAAAATCTTTATAAGAGGTAAAATATGTATAAAAAATATATTGCCTTAGATATAGGGGATGTGAGGATAGGAGTAGCAAAATCTGATATACTAGGGATAGTTGCTACTCCCCTAGAAGTAATAAATAGAAAAAAAGTTAAATCTGTCCAAAGGATAAAGGAGCTATGTGAACAAGAGAATACAAAATCTTTAGTAGTTGGGATTCCTAAAAGTTTAGATGGAACAGAGAAACGTCAAGCTGAAAAGGTTAGAGAGTATATAGAAAAGCTTAAAAAGAATATTGAAGGTTTGGAAATATATGAGGTTGATGAGAGATTGACAACTGTATCAGCAGATAGAATGTTAAATGAGGCTAATAAAAAAGGGGCTTTAGAAAAGAGAAAAGTAGTTGATAAAATAGCAGCAGCAATTATTTTACAAACTTTTTTAGATAGAAAAAAATAGAGAAATTTGGGAGGAGAAATGGGATCAAAATTACTGATGAGATTATCCCTTGTTGTAGTTGTAGTAATAGGAGCTATATGGCTTAGTTTTTTTAAACCAACTAAATTGGGACTAGATCTAAAAGGTGGAGTATATGTAGTTCTTGAAGCTGTACCAGAAGAGGGAGTAACTATTGATGACTCTGCTATGAACAGGTTGATAGAGGTATTAGACAGAAGAATAAATGGTCTTGGTGTAGCTGAATCATTAGTTCAAAAAGCAGGAAATAATAGAGTTATTATTGAACTTCCAGGAATAAGCAACACTGAAGATGCTATTAACATGATAGGAAAAACAGCACTTCTTGAATTTAAAATTGAAAATCCAGATGGAACTTTAGGGGAAACACTATTAACAGGTGGAGCATTGAAAAAAGCAGATGTAACACATGACAATTTAGGAAGACCTCAAATTCAATTTGAAATGAACCAAGAGGGAGCAATAAAATTTGCTGAAATTACAAGAAATAATATAGGAAGAAAATTAGCAATTACACTAGATGGAAAAGTTCAAACTGCTCCAATGATCAACTCTGAAATTCCTAGTGGAAATGGAGTTATTACAGGAAACTATACTTTAGAAGAGGCTAAAGCAACAGCAACTCTTTTAAATGCAGGAGCTTTACCAGTAAAAGCTGAGGTTGTAGAAACTAGAACAGTAGGAGCATCACTTGGAGATGAATCAATAGCTCAAAGTAAACAAGCAGCTATGTTTGCTATGGCTCTAATTGGTATATTTATGCTTATATTCTACAGACTTCCAGGAATAGTAGCAGATATAGCACTTATTATATTTGGACTTATAACTTTTGGATCTTTAAATTTCATAGATGCAACATTGACACTTCCAGGTATAGCAGGGCTTATTTTATCAGCAGGTATGGCAGTAGATGCTAACGTTATTATATTTGAGAGAATAAAAGAGGAATTAAAATTAGGTAATACAATTCGTAATGCAATAGATGCAGGATTTAGTAAAGGATTTGTAGCAATATTTGACTCTAACTTAACAACACTGATAATAACAACTATCTTATTTACTTTTGGAACTGGACCAGTAAAAGGGTTTGCAGTAACATTGACAATAGGTACATTGGCATCAATGTTTACAGCTATTACAATCACTAAAATATTATTAGTTACATTTGTAACTATATTTAAATTAAATAAACCAGAACTATTTGGAGTTAGGAGGAAAATATAATGCAAATAGAAATTATAAAAAATAGTAAGAAATTTTTAGGTATTTCAGCAGTTTTCCTAATAGTCTCTCTAGTAGTTTTCTTTGCTAAAGGATTAAATTATGGAATTGACTTTTCTGGTGGAAACCTATTTCAATTAAAATTTGAAAAAAGTATAACTTTAAATCAAATCAACAACAATTTAGATGAGATAGCTAAAACTATACATCAAGTTAATCCTAATAGTAGAAAAGTTCAAATTTCAGAAGATAATACAGTTATCATTAGAACACCTGAATTAAAAGAAAGTGAAAAAACAGAAGTACTTGATAATTTAAAAAAAATAGGAAACTTTGAAATCAATAAAGAGGAGAAAGTAGGGGCAAGTGTAGGAGAGGAATTAAAAACATCTGCAATTTTAGCTTTAAGTATAGGAGCAGTTTTAATAATTCTATATATAACATTTAGATTTGAATTTACATTTGCTGTTGCAGCAGTAGCAGCTCTATTCCACGACTTAATAATAGCTATTGGGGTTATAGCACTTTTAGGTTATGAGATAGATACTCCATTTATAGCTGCAATACTAACAATTCTTGGATATTCAATCAACGATACAATAGTAGTTTTTGATAGAATAAGAGAAAATATGAAACGTAAAAATAGAGGAACTTTTGAACAATGTCTAGATAAGAGTGTTAATCAAGTTATGATAAGATCTTTAAATACATCAGTAACAACTTTATTTGCTATTATAGCAATTCTTGTTTTTGGTGGAGATAGCTTAAAAACATTTATTATGACTCTATTAATAGGAATTTTAGCTGGAACATACAGTTCAGTATTTATAGCAACACCTTTAGTTTATATTTTCGATAAAAATAAAAAAGGACCAAATAAAGGGTTTAATAGTTTCAAAGAAGAAACAAAAAAAGAAAATGAAGAGAAAATATTAGTCTAAATATAAAAATTAATATATAATATAAGAGGGCAACTGAGAATGATAAAATTTAAAGTCGCCCTCTAAAATTTTACACATATAGATAAAGAAGGGAATAAAAATGAGAACTTGGCTAGAGATAGATATAGATAATTTAAAATACAACATAAAGAAAATACAGAAACTAGTTGAGGGTAAAAAAATTTTAGGAGTGGTAAAAGCTGATAGTTATGGTTTTGGAGCAGTTAAGATAGCGAAGGAACTTTCAGAGGTTGGAGTAAAGATTTTTGGGGTAGCTTCATTAGATGAGGCACTTGAATTAAAAAAAAGTGGAATAGAAGATGAGATTTTAATTTTAGGATCGTTGTTTGAAGATGAAATTTTAGTAGCAGATAAAGAGAACTTTCAAATAACAGTAAGTAGTAGAAAAAAATTGAAATTTATAGAGGATAATAGATTAAATGTAAAATTTCATATAAAAATTGATACTGGAATGGGAAGACTAGGTTTTACCGTAGAAGAGGGAGATAGAGTAATAGAAGAGTGTATAGGGAAAAATATGAATATTACTGGTATCTATTCACATCTTTCTGATGCTGATGGTATGAGTCAGGAATCTATTGATTACACTGAGGAGCAACTTAAAAAGTTTACTATTTTCAAAAAATATGAAAATGTAGTAAAATATATTCATATATTAAATAGTGGAGGAATACTTCGTTTTAATAATAGATATGCAGGAAATTTAGTAAGAGCAGGAATATGTATGTATGGTATGCTTGGAAATGAGAGAATAGAAGGGTTTAAAAGAGTATTTACAGCAAAGGCTAGAGTTCTATCACTTAGAACTGTAGAAGAGGATTCTTATATCTCTTATGGAAGAACAGCTCAACTAAAAAAAGGGGAGAGTTTTGCTACATTATCAATAGGTTATGCAGATGGAATGAAAAAGGAGTTTTCTAATAAAACATATGTTATAATAGAAGGTGAAAAATGCCCAGTAGTCGGTGAGATATGTATGGATATGTGTATGGTAAAAATTCCTAATTCTATTTTAGAAAAAGTAGAGATTGGAGCAGAGGCTATTGTTATTAGAGATGATATAATTGAGGAGATAAACTCTATTCATAAATCTACTTGGGATATTTTAACAGGTATAGGAAGAAGAGTTTATAGAGTGTATAAAAAGAATGGAAGTGTAGATTTAATAAAAAGATAAAGGAGAGCAGATGGCAAAGGTAATTTTAATAAGTGGGAAAGAGAAAAAAATAGTAAATTTTTACCCAAATGTATTTAAAGATGAGGTAAAAATTATTGTTGGAGATATAAAAAATGGAGATGTAGTTGATGTTTGCTCAGCTGATGGAGCTTTTGTTGGTAGAGGATATGTAACAGATTCAACATCAGCATTTGTAAGAGTTTTAACAACTAAAGATGAAAAGATAGATAAAAACTTTATACTTGAAAAAATTAGAAGAGCATATAAAAAGAGAGAGCATCTTTTTAATGAAACTAACTGTGTAAGAGCATTTTTTTCTGAGGGAGATGGAATCCCTGGGTTGATAATAGATAAATTTGAAAAATATGTATCTGTACAATTTAGAAATTCTGGAGTAGAAGCTTTTAGACAAGAGATTATAAATAGTATTAAAAAGGTTATGAAGCCAAAGGGAATTTATGAGAGAAGTGACGTTGAAAACAGAACTCTTGAAGGTGTAGAGCAAAAAACAGGAGTAATTTTTGGTGAAATTCCTGAAAGAGTAATAATGGAAGATAATGGGTTAAAATATAATATAGATATTATAGATGGACAAAAAACAGGTTTCTTCCTAGATCAAAGAGATTCAAGAAAGTTTATTAGAAAATATTTAACTAAAGATACAAGATTTTTAGATGTTTTCTCAAGTAGCGGTGGTTTCTCAATGGCAGCTTTAAAAGAGGGATGTAAAAAGGTAACTGCTATTGATAAAGAACCTCATGCTTTGGAACTATGTAGAGAAAACTATGCTTTAAATGAGTATACAGGAGATTTTGTAACTATGGAGGGAGATGCTTTTCTACTTCTTAAAACTCTTGTAGGAAGAGGGGAAAAGTTTGATGTAATTACATTGGATCCACCTTCATTGATTAAGAGAAAAGCAGATATTCATAAGGGAAGAGATTTCTTCTTTGATCTATGTGATGATAGCTTTAAACTTTTATCTGATAATGGAATTTTAGGAATTATAACATGTGCTTACCATATTTCACTTCAAGACTTAATAGAGGTAACAAGAATGGCAGCTTCTAAAAATGGAAAACTCCTTCAAGTTATAGGAATAAATTATCAACCTGAAGATCATCCATGGATTCTTCATGTTCCTGAAACTTTGTATTTAAAAGCTTTATGGGTAAAAGTTGTAGAAAATTAAAAAGGGTGATGATATGTATTTAGATATAGCAATAGGAGTAGTTGTTCTCTTTTCATTATTATATGGATTGAAGAATGGGTTATTTGTAGAGTTTATAGCAATTTTTGGGGTGGTAATAAATTTTATTATAGCAAAGAAATATACTCCAGCAGTTATAGATTTTTTAAATCTATCTAAAGATAAAGATCGTTATTTTATAGTATATGTAGTTACTTTTTGGGCTGTGTATATAATATTAGGAATAATAGTTAGCTTGATTAGAGGCTCACTAAGTAATCAGGGAAAAGGTATAATAATTAGACTTCTAGGTGGAGTTTTAGGAGCTATAAAGGGATTGTTTCTAGCTTTAATAATTCTTTTGATTTTTAATTATTCAGCAGATATTTTTAAAAGTCTAAAAAAATATTCAGCTGGAAGTTATGTGAATAAACTATTTTTAGAAAAAGCTCCAGAGTTAGAAGAATATATACCAGATGTTTTTCAAGCTAAATTAAAGGAACTAAAAAATGGAGAGTTAGTAGATAAGTATATTGATAAACTTTTTTAGGAGTGGATAATGAAAATAATAGAAAAGTATATATTAGAAGAGGTAAAAATGCCAATATTATTTGGTATCTCTCTATTTACTTTTATATTTTTAATAGATATTATTGTGGCTATGATGGAAAATATAATAGTAAAGGGGATATCAATTATTGATATAATAAGAATACTGTCTTTTTATTTACCTCCAATATTGTCACAAACTATTCCAATGGGAATATTTTTAGGTGTTATGTTGACATTTTCGAAATTTACAAGAACAAGTGAAGCAACAGCTATGAGTTCAATAGGAATGGGAATAAAAGAGATTGTGAAACCTATATTTATTTTAGCTTGTGCTACAACTCTTTTTATATTCTTTCTTCAAGAGAGTATAATTCCAAGATCTTTTAAAAAACTACAATATATAACAACAAAGATAGCTTATGAAAATCCAGTATTTCAATTAAAAGAGAAAACATTTATTGATGAAGTAGATGAGTACAACCTTTATATTGATAGAATAGAGGGAAAAGATAGACAAGCTAAAGGTGTTCTTATATTCCAAAAAGATGAAAATGAAAATTTTCCAACAGTATTAGTGGGAGAGAAGGCATTTTGGAAAGATTCAGCTATGGTTATAACAAAATCTAAGTTTTTTGATTTTGATAAGGATGGAAAAGAGAAACTTCGTGGAGAGTTTGATGATAAGAAAGTACCTCTTACAGCATATTTTGATGGAATTGATATTAAAGTAAAAGATATAGAGGCTATGAGTATAGGAATGCTTTTGAAAGAGATTAAAAATCAAACTCCAGATGAGAAAATAAGATATGAAGTTGAAATAAATAGAAAAATTGCACTGCCACTGTCAACTATAATGTTATCTCTATTAGGGGTATTTATGTCAATAGGACATCATAGAAGTGGAAAAGGAGCTAATTTTGCTTTAAGTATGGTAGTAGTATTTGCATATATTACACTTTTAAATATTGGAATGGTAATGGCAAATAGAGGAAAGATACCACCATTTATAGGAGTTTGGACACCTAATTTTGTGTTATTCTTTTTGACTTTCATATTTTATAGAAAGAAAGCCAGGGGGATATAGATGAAGATAATTGATAGATATATAAGTAAAAATTTTATAAAATCATTCCTATTAAGTTTAATAGCCTTTGTTGGAATATTTTTAGTAAGTCAATTATTTAAAGTAATAAGATATGTAAGTGATGGAAGATTTTCAGCAGATGAATCAATTATCTACATTCTTACAATGATACCTAAGATCTTAATTGATGTAGCTCCATTAGCTGTACTTCTTGGATCACTTATGACAATAAGTTCAATGGCATCAAATTTAGAGATAATCTCTTTGAAAACTTCTGGAATTAGTTTTAAAAGAATAATTCTTTTTCCAGTTTTAATCTCATTAATAATCTCAGGTGTAGTATTTTATATTAATGATTCTCTATACCCTTACGCTCTTAGAAGAAATAGGGAGATAAAAAGTAGAGATGTTATTGTAAGAGAGGCTCCAACAGAGAAGAATAATGCTTTTTTAAGAGGAGAAAATGGAAATTATATCTATTTGATGGGAAAAATTAATAGAAAAAGTGGTTTTGCTGAAAATATAGAGATTATAGACTTGAATAGCAAATTTGATAAGGTAGAGAGAATAATCACAGCAAAAGAGGGAAGATATAATTTTAGTAAAAAAGTTTGGATGTTAAAAGATGCAAATATCTATGATGGAGAAAAAATATCTAAACCTATTGAAAAAGAGATATTTACTGAAGAGAGATATAATGATGAACCAGATAAATTTATAACACAGAATGTAGAGCCAAGAACTCTTACTATAAAAGAGCTAAAAAAATCTATTAGAGAGATAAAAAGTGTAGGTGGAGATACAAGGGAGTTTTTAGTTGAATTGGGAAATAGGTACTCTTTCCCATTTGCAAGTTTTATAATCTCTTTCTTAGGTTTATCTTTAGGAAGTAGATATGTAAGAGGTGCATCAGCTATAAATTTAGCATTGTCAGTAGCCTTAGGATATGGTTACTATATTGTTCAAGCTTCATTTGAGGCTTTAAGTATAAATGGATTTTTAAATCCATTTATAGGTGGTTGGATTCCTAATATTATATTTTTAGTTGTAGGAATCTATTTTGTATATAGATCAGAGTATTAAGAAAGGAAAATAATGAGCATAGTAGTAAAAAAACTAGATAATGGAATACCTGTTTTAATTGACAATATTGAGAGTATTAATACAGTAAGCTTAGGAATATTTGTAAATACAGGATCAAGAAATGAGTATCCAGAAGAGAGTGGAGTTTCTCACTATATTGAACATATGATGTTTAAAGGAACAGAGACAAGAACAGCAAAGGAGATTTCAGAGGCAATTGACAATGAAGGTGGAATGATCAATGCTTATACAAGTAGAGATATTACAGCCTACTATATTCAAATGCTTTCAAATAAGATAGGAACTGGAATTGAAATATTGTCAGATATGTTTATGAATTCTACTTTCACTGAGGAAAATTTAGAAAAAGAGAGAAATGTAATAATTGAAGAGATCAGAATGTATGATGATATTCCAGAGGAGATAATCCATGATGAGAATGTAAAATATGCAGTTACTGGAGTTCAATCAAATAGTGTTTTAGGAACTATTGAAAGCTTAAATGGGATAACAAGAGAGAGATTTCTAAAATATTTTAATGAACAATATATAGCTTCAAATCTTGTAATATCAGTTGCTGGAAAAGTTGATGTTGATGAGATTTACAATCTTTTAAATAAAGGGCTTGGAAAATTTAGAGATAGTAATTTTAGAAGAGATATTGACACATCATTTACAATTAATGGTGGAGAGAATATAATAAAGAAAGATACAAATCAAGTTCATCTATGCTTTAATACAAGAGGTAATGGAGTAAAAGATGATATGAAATATCCTGGAGCAATTATCTCTAGTGTATTAGGTGGAAATATGAGTTCTAGACTTTTTCAAAAAATAAGAGAGGAAAGAGGATTAGCTTACTCTGTATATAGTTATGGTACAGCATTTTTAGAAGGTGGACTATTTACTATCTATGCTGGAACTACAAAGGAAAGCTATAAAGAAGTATTAGAGATTATTAAAAATGAGTTTAATGATATTAGAGAAAATGGAATCTCTCAATCAGAGCTTCAAAAATCTAAAAACCAATTTTTAAGTATGCTTACTTTTAGTTTAGAAAGTAGCAAAGGAAAAATGAGCAGAATGGCAAACTCTTATCTATTATATGATGAGGTAATTGATATAGATGAGATAATTGAAAAGATAGAGAAGATAACTTTAGAAGATATAAAGAAAACAGCTGAATATCTATTCCAAGAAGAATACTATTCATATACAGTACTAGGAGATATATAAGGAGAAGAGAATGGAAAAAGTAATAGTTAAAATAGTTAGAGAAAATGATAAAATTGAATTACCAAAGTATGAGACATCTGGAGCAGCTGGAATGGATGTTAGAGCAAATATAACAGAACCTATTGTGTTGGGATCTTTAGAGAGAACTTTAGTTCCAACAGGGTTAAAAATAGCTATACCAGAGGGATATGAAGTACAAGTTAGACCGAGAAGTGGACTTGCACTAAAACATGGAATTACACTTTTAAATACTCCTGGAACAATAGATAGTGATTACAGAGGAGAATTAAAAGTGATTATAGCTAATATGAGTAAGGATTCTTATACAATTAATCCTGGAGAGAGAATAGGGCAGCTTGTTTTAAACAAGGTTGAACAAATTGAGTGGGAAGTTGTAGAAACTCTTGATGAAACAGAAAGAGGAGCAGGAGGATTTGGGCATACAGGTAAATAAGGAGTAAAAGGAAAATGGGAAGAGGAAGAGATTTTAGATTAGGTTTAAAAAAGATAAAGAAAATGAATATCTTTCTTTTACTTAATGCACTAATAATAGTGGCTATTAGTATCTTAACTATATATAGTGCTACAATACATAAAACTCCATCTTTTTATAAAAAAGAGCTATTTTGGGGAGTTATAGGGATTTTTGTCTATCTATTTTTCTCCTTTGTAGATTATAGAAAATATGCTAAATACTATAAAGTCCTCTATATTATGAATATAGGAATTTTAGCATCAGTATATGTTTTAGGAGTAAAAAGATTAGGAGCACAGAGATGGATAGATTTAGGACCTGTCAGCATACAACCTTCAGAGATAGGAAAGGTTTTAGCAATACTTACTCTTTCAGAATTTTTAGTAGTGAAGTATAGAGATAGATTTGTTGGGCTAAAAAGTGTTATTGTAGCTGGGTTGCACATTCTTCCTATAATGCTTCTTATACTGAAACAACCAGATTTAGGAACAACTCTTATTTTAACAATGACATTTTGTGTAATTATTTTTATACATGGAATAGATTGGAAAACCATAATAATTATGGGAATAGGAGGAATTGTATCTGTGCCAGCAGCATATTTTTTTCTTTTAAAACCATATCAGAGGCAGAGAGTACTTACATTTTTAAACCCAGAGGCTGATTTATTAGGAAGTGGTTGGAATGTAACTCAATCAATGATAGCCATAGGTTCTGGTGGAATGTATGGAAAAGGGTTTCTACAAAGTACTCAAAGTAAGTTGAGATTTCTTCCAGAAGCACATACAGACTTTATAGGTTCTGTATTTTTAGAGGAGAGAGGTTTTGTAGGAGGGCTTGTTCTCTTAGGATTGTATTTTTTACTTATAGTGCAGATAGTTTATATAGCTGATACTACAGAGGATAAGTATGGAAAACTGATTTGTTATGGAATAGCTTCTATATTTCTATTTCATTTAATAATTAATGTTGGAATGATAATGGGAATAATGCCTGTAACAGGAAAACCATTGTTGCTTATGAGTTATGGAGGAACTTCTCTTCTTATAAGCTTTATGATGTTAGGAATTGTTCAAAGTGTAAAATTGTATAGAGATTAGGTGGAGTTGTGGAATATATAATAGATAAAGAGTATGAAGATGTAAGATTAGATAGATTTTTAAGAAAAAAATATGAGGATATATCTCTAACAGAGATTTTTAAAGGGATTAGAACTGGAAAAGTAAAGGTAAATGGGAAAAAAAGTAAGGAGAATTATAGACTTCAGCTTGAAGATGTAGTTAAAGTATTTTTCAATGGTGGGGAAACTAAAGAGGAAAAGCCAGTTTCTATTGAAAATAAAGAGATAGAGAAGATAAAAAAATCTATAGTTTATGAAGATGAAAGAGTTTTAATTTTTAATAAAAAAAATAATATGGTAATGCACAAAGGAAGTGGCTATGAATATGGGATCTCTGAGATGATAAAATCATATTTAAAAAATGAAAACTTTAACTTTGTAAATAGAATAGATAAAGCAACATCTGGACTTATAATCGGGGCAAAATCTTTAGTTGTGGCTAGAGAATTAGCTGAAGATATAAGAAATAGAGATATTGAGAAAAAATACTATATTCTTGTAAATGGAAGAGTTAGAGAGAAAGAGTTCAAAATTAAAAGTTGGCTGAAAAAAGTTGAGGATAGAGTAATCGAAGTTGAGGAGTTTCAAGAGGGAGCAAAGGAGAGTACAAGTAGTTTTAAAGTAGTTGAATATGGAAAAAATTGTACTTTGCTAGAGGGAACTCTTGGAAGTGGAAGAACACATCAACTTAGAGTGCAATTAGCTAATAGAGGAAACTATATAATTGGTGATAATAAATATGGAAAAGGTAGAGAGAAAATGATGTATCTATTTTCACATTATGTTAAGATAAAAAGATATGAGATTGAGATTAATTTACCAGTTCCAAAGGAATTTTTAGAAAAGTTAGGCAACAATTAAATTTTAAAATATAGGAGGAGAGAAATGTCACAAAATACTGGTATTTTAGAAAATTATTTCAAAATATCTGAAAGAGGAAGCACTGTTAAACAAGAAGTAATAGGAGGAATTACAACATTCTTAGCAATGTCGTATATTATCTTTGTAAACCCAGCTATTCTTGGAGATGCAGGAATGGACAGAGGAGCACTTATTACTGTAACTTGTTTAGCATCAGCTTTAGCAACATTATTATCTGGAGTTTGGGCAAATGCACCTTTTGCATTAGCACCTGGAATGGGATTAAATGCATTCTTTACTTATACACTTGTATTAGGAAAGGGTGTACCTTGGCAAACTGCATTAGGGATTGTATTTATTTCTGGATTCTTTTTCCTTATTCTTTCAATAGGAGGAATCAGAGAGAAGATAGCTAATGCTATACCTTTACCACTAAAAATAGCTGTTGGTGGAGGAATTGGAATGTTCATCACTTTAATTGGTCTTAAAAATATGGGAGTTGTTGTAGCTAATGATGCAACATTAGTAGCATTAGGACCAATAACAACAACTGTATTAATAGGAATTGTTGGTTTAATAGTTTCTATGGTACTTGAGATTGAACGTGTAAAAGGTGGAATGTTAATAGGAATTCTTGTTTCTACAATATTAGCATTTATCACTGGTAATGTAGATGTTCCATCACAATTTATTTCTATGCCACCAAGTGCAGCACCTATAGCTATGAAATTAGATATTATAGGAGCATTTAAATTATCATTAATTGGACCAATATTCTCATTTATGTTTGTTGACCTATTTGATACTTTAGGAACTTTAATCTCTTGTTCAAAACAAATGGGAATGGTTGATGAAAAGGGACACATTCAAGGACTTGGAAAAATGCTTTATACTGACGTTAGTGCAACAATAGCCGGAGCTATGATGGGAACAAGTACTGTTACAACTTTCGTTGAATCAGCAGCAGGGGTAGCAGTAGGAGCAAGAACAGGATTTGCATCAGTAATAACTGCACTTATGTTTATAGGAGCATTATTCTTCTCTCCAATAGTTGGAGTAGTTCCAGCATATGCAACAGCACCAGCTCTTATTATAGTTGGAGGATATATGTTTAAAAATGTAAAAGATTTAGATTTTACAGATATGAAATCACTATTCCCAGCATTTATTATAATAGTAGCTATGCCACTTACTTATAGTATCAGTATAGGATTAAGCTTAGGATTCTTAGCTTATATCTTACTTCACCTATTAACAGGGGATTTCAAGAAAATTAACTTTACACTACTATTTATAGGAGCACTTTGTTTTGTAAACCTTGTAGTGTAGGATAAAAATTAAATAATAGATAAAAGTAAAGAACTGTAGTAAACTAATAAAAGAAAATTGTTAGTTTATACAGTTCTTTTTCTTTTGTACTGGTAAATTATTATTTTTAGAAAGTTTTGCAATTTATAAAAAAATCCCATTAACTTAAATAATTAGGTTAAAGGGATTTTTTATTTTTTGAAGAGTTCGTTTTTATACAATTAGAAGAACTTTTTTCTTTTCCAAAACTTATTTTTACATTTTGTTTAATTTATTAAAAAGATCTATTTAACTAATATTTTATTGACAAGAGACGTAAAAAGTAGTATTCTAATAAATAACGATATTGAGTATTATGCGTCTATTTGTATAAAGGCGAACTAATAAAATAGTAAAGGGGAAAATAATGGTAGAAGTATTTAATAACAAAAGAAACATAGTAAAAATATTAGTTGACTTAATAGCTATAGCTTTAGGTGTTGTAGCAGCTATAAGTTTAAGATTTGATATTTTGCAAATAAATAATACAGAAAATTTTAAATACTTTATCTATTATGCTTTTTTCTATTTAATCACTTCAGCTATAGGTAAAAATATTCAAATAAGTTGGAGCTATACAGATTCACAAGATGTATTAAAACAAATTGCTATTCATATAATTACACTAATTTTAACAATTTTTTCTTTTGCAATATTGAGAGAAGATTTTTCAAGACAGGTAGTAGCACTGATTTTTGTTTTCTCTCTATCTATTCAATTACTTTTTAGAATGGTATTCAGATTAAATAGACAATATAAATATGGATTTTTAAAGGCAAAACATAAAGATGGAAAGAGAACATTGATTTATGGTGCTGGAGAAGCAGGAGTTACCTTAGTTCGTGAAAGTAAATTAAATAAAAGTTTTGGATATAACATAATAGGATTTATGGATGATGATAAAAAGAAACAAGGTATCTATATAAATGGAATAAAGGTATATGGAAATTTAAAAAATATTAAAGCATATATAAGAAAATTAAAAATAGAGACTTTAATAATAGCTATTCCTTCTCTTGATACTAAATCAATAAAAAATATATTAAAAGAAGTAGAAAATATTAAAAAAGTAGAGATAAAAATACTTCCATTAATAGAAAAATCACTATCAGAAGAACCACTTTCAACTCATATAAGAGATGTAAAAATAGAAGATTTATTAGGAAGAGAACAGGTTGTTATAAATGACGGAAGTATAAAAGGACTTATTGAAGGGAAAACAATATTTGTTACAGGAGGAGCAGGAAGTATAGGATCTGAACTTGCAAGACAAATAGCTAAGTATAATCCTAAAAAACTTATAACTCTTGATGTAAATGAAAATGATATTTATTTTTTAGAGCTTGAACTTAAAAGAAAATATCCAGATTTAGATTTAGTATCAGAGATATGTAACATAAGAGAAAAAGAAAAATTAGAATTTCTTTTTGAGAAATATAGACCTAATGTTGTATTCCATGCAGCAGCTCATAAACATGTACCTTTGATGGAGCATAACCCAGAAGAAGCTATAAAGAATAATATATTTGGAACTAAAAAGGTAGCAGAGTGTGCAGATAAATATGGAGTAGAAAGAATGGTTCTTATCTCTACAGATAAAGCTGTAAATCCTACAAATCTTATGGGAGCAAGTAAAAGAGCTTGCGAATTAGTAATAGAACATATGAATAAAATATCTAAGAATACTAAATTTATGGCTGTAAGATTTGGAAATGTATTAGGAAGCAATGGATCAGTAATTCCAATATTTAAAAAACTTATAGAAGAAGGAAAAAATCTTACACTTACTCATAAAGATATAACAAGATATTTTATGACAATTCCAGAAGCAGCTCAACTTGTTATTGAAGCAGGAGCAATAGGAAAAGGTGGAGAGATATTCATTCTTGATATGGGAGAGCCTGTAAAAATATATGATCTTGCAAAGAGTATGATAAGACTTTCAAATGCTAATGTAGGAATAGATATTATAGGTTTAAGACCTGGAGAAAAGTTATATGAAGAGCTTCTTTATGATGTTAATTCAGCTATAAAAACAGAGAATAAGAAGATATTTATAACAAAAATAGAAGATGGAGCAGTGGACATAACTAAATATTTTGATAGATTGGAAGAGTGTATTCATAGACCAAATATAGAAGAAATTAAGGAAGTTATGAAAGAACTTGTAATATCTTACAAAGAAGTAAAATATGAATAATAAAATAAATAAAAAATTTAAATAAAGGGGAGGGAGCATAGATAAAATTATATTTTAATCTATGCGAAGTTTATGAAAATTTTATTTTCACCACCAGATATAACAGATTTAGAAATCAATGAAGTTGTAGATGCTTTAAAATCAGGTTGGATAACAACAGGACCTAAAACTAAAGAGCTAGAAAGAAGAATAGCAAAATATTGTAATGTAAATAAAGCTGTATGCTTAAACTCTCAAACTGCTTGTGCAGAGATGGCACTTCATTTATTAGGAATAGGTGAAGGAGATGAAGTAATAGTTCCAGCTTACACTTATACAGCTTCAGCTTCAATAGTTTGTCATATAGGAGCAAAACTTGTATTTGTAGATGTACAAAAAGATTCTTTAGAAATGGATTATGAACAATTAGAAAAAGTTATTACATCAAAAACAAAAGCTATTATTCCTGTAGATTTAGCAGGAGTTCCATGCGATTATGATAAGATTTTTGCAATAGTAGAAAGAAAAAAAGAGCTATTTAAACCTAATAATGATATTCAGAAAGCTATTGGAAGAGTAGCTATCTGTGCTGATGCAGCTCACTCATTTGGAGCAACTTGGAAAAATAAAAAAGTAGGAAGTATAGCTGATTTTACTTCATTCTCATTCCACGCTGTAAAAAATCTTACAACAGCAGAAGGAGGAGCTTTAACTTGGAGAGAAATTCCTGGAATAAATGACGAAGATATTTATAACCAAGTTCAACTTTATTCTTTACATGGACAAAATAAAGATGCTCTTGCTAAAACTAAATTAGGTGCATGGGAATATGATATTAAAGGACCTTGGTATAAATGTAATATGACAGATGTTCATGCAGGAATAGGACTTGCTCAATTATCACGTTATGAAGAAATTCTTAAAAGAAGAAAAGAAATAATATCAAGATATGACAGTGCTTTTAGACCTCTTGGAATAAAAACATTGAATCATTATACAGAAGAATATCAATCGTCAGGACATCTATATATAACTAGAATACCAAATATAACTTTAGAACAAAGGCAAGAAATAATAGTAAAAATGGCAGAAGTAGGAATAGCATGTAATGTTCATTATAAACCATTGCCAATGATGACGGCATATATAAATTTAGGGTTTGATATTAAAGATTATCCAAATGCATATGCTCAATTTGAAAATGAGATAACTCTTCCATTACATACTTGTCTTAAAGATGAAGAGGTTGAATATGTAATAGAAAATTATTTAAAAATTGTTAAAAAGTATCTATAAATTTAAAAACGGAGAAATATTATGTATCAAAAATTTGTAAAAAGAATAATAGATTTTATAATAGCATTAATAGCATTACCATTTGTTATATTAATAATAATTATAACAACTCCTTTTATAATTTTTGATGATGGGATGCCAATTTTTTATAATGCAGAAAGAATAGGACAATATGGGAAGTTATTTAAAATGTATAAATTCCGTTCTATGAAAAAAAATGCTCCAGATATTAGATTAGCAGATGGTTCTACTTATAATGGAGAAGATGATCCTAGGGTTACAAAAATAGGAAAAATACTTAGAAAAACTAGTATAGATGAAATACCACAATTGTTAAATGTATTAAAAGGAGAAATGAGTTTAATAGGACCTAGACCAGATCCTCCAGATTGGTTAGAAAAGTATCCAGAGAATATAAGGATATTTTTAAATGTAAAGCCAGGTATTACAGGGTATAGTCAAGCTTATTTTAGAAATTCAGCAGATGGTCAAGAAAAAATGTTAAATGATATGTTTTATGCTAAAAATTGTTCATTTTGGTTAGACATAAAAATTATTTTTAAAACAATTGCTATTGTGTTAATGCATGAAAATACTTACAAGGATACAGGAAAAGAATCAAATCAGATTAATGAAAAAGATAAATCTGTTTTAAAAGATTTGATATCTAAAAAATAAAGTTTGGAGAGAAATAAAATGGTTAAAGTTTTTGAAATAGGAAGCGAATATGATTGGGAATCTACAAAATTATATGTTCAAAATCTAGAAAATAAAAATTTTGAATCATTTAAAAATTATAATTTAAAATTTTTAAGAAGCGGTAGAGATGCTTTACGTTATATAGCAAGAGCGTATAAAAATGAGAAAAAAAGTATATTAATGCCTGCTTTGTGCTGTTCTTGTATGCCAGAACCATTTCAAAATGAGGGATATGAAATAATATACTATAAATTAACTGATGATTTTAGAGTAAACATAGATGATGTATTGAGTAAGATTAAGGATGATAGTATTTTTTTATTTATGAATTATTTTGCAATTTCTTCATTATCAGAAGAAAATTTAAAAAAAATTACTCAATTTAGAAAGAATGTGTTAACTATAGAGGATATGACTCATGATTTTTTAAAATTAGATTTAAAAAAATATTATGCAGATATAACTATATGTAGTATTAGAAAATGGTTTTCTATAGCTGATGGTGGGCTTCTTTTTTCTAAATTTGAAATTCCAAATATAAAAATTGGAGAAGATAATTTTTTTGCATCATTAAGAGAAGAGGCAATGAAACTAAAAAGCGAATATTTAAAAACAGGAGATTTTAAACAAAAAGAAAGTTTTAGAAATAAATTAGCAGAAGCTAATAATTATCTAGATAATATAAAAAATCTAATTAAAATGAATGACAAATCTAAAAATATATTAAAAAATATAGATTTATCTAAAATATATAAAACAAGATTAGAAAATAGCAAAATACTTTTTGAAAAACTCCAAGAAATTAAAAATATAAAATTTTTGAATAAGGAATTTGTTGAAAGTACATTATATTTTCCTATTATTATCCCTGATCAAGAAATAGTACAAAAAGAATTAGCTAAAAAAAATGTTTATGCTCCAATAATTTGGCCTTTACCAAAAGATGCAAAAGGAATATGCAGGGTAGCAGATATGACTGCAGAACATATGCTCGCTATTCCATGTGATCATAGATATTTAAAAAAAGATATGTTAAAAATAGTAGAAATAATAAGCGAAATTTTAAATAAATAATATTAGAGGTAATATGATGAAAAAAATAATGATATTAGGAGCAAGTATTCTTCAACTTCCAGCAATAAAAAAGGCTAAAGAAATGGGACTAGAAATAGTTGTAGTAGATATGAATCCAGATGCAATTGGATTTAAAGAAAAAGATGTAAAATGTGAAGTTATAAGTACTATTGATACAGAAAAAATATTAGAGGCAGCAAGAAAACATAAAATAGATGGAATTATGACATTAGCAAGTGATATGCCAATGCGTTCTGTAGCAAAGGTATCTAAAGAGCTGAAACTAATAGGAATTGATGAAGATACTGCACTAAAAACGACAAATAAGGCTTTAATGCGTGAATGTTTGCTTAAGAATGGTGTTCCTGTTCCAGAATTTTTTAAAGTTAACACTAAAAATGAATTTATAGATATAATTGAATACTTTAAAAAGAAAAAAATGAGCTGTATAATAAAACCAGTAGATAATTCTGGAAGTAGAGGAGTAGATTTAATTTCTAATTTTACAAATATGGATTTTATAAATCAAAGCTTTGAATATAGTAAAAAATATTCTAGAAATGGAGATATAATTGTAGAAGAATATATGGAAGGTCCTGAAGTTAGTGTTGAGACTTTAAGTATAAATGGAATTTGTAATGTAATTCAAATTACAGATAAATTAACAACAGGAGCGCCTTATTTTGTAGAAATGGGACATAATGAACCTTCAATGTTAAATGAAGAAATAAAAAAAGAAATAGCAAAAGTGGCTAGTGCTGCAGCAAATGCTGTTGGAATAAAGAATGGTCCTTCACATACAGAAATAAAAGTAACAAAGAATGGACCTAAAATAGTGGAAATAGGTGCTAGATTAGGAGGAGATAATATAACGACTCATTTAGTTCCTTTATCAACAGGAATAGACATGGTTAAATGTTGTATTCAAATTGCTCTTGGAGAAAAAGTAGATTTAAAAGCTAAAATAAGTAAGGGATCAGCAATTAGATATTTTCATAATAATAAAGGTCAAGTAAAATCAATAACAGGTATTTCTGATGCTATAAAGATAGATGGAGTTAAGGAAGTAAATATTATTCATGATATTGGAAGTAAAATTGAAGAAATTAAGAATAGTACAGATAGAATGGGATTTGTAATATCACAAGCTGATACACCAAATGAGGCTATTAAAATTTGTGAAAAAGCTATAAGTAAAATAAAAATAGAAGTAGAGTAATAGAGGAGAATATGAAGATAGTAATAGCAACACCAATATTATATGATAGTACAAGTCCATTTAATCACTTATTTAAAGACATAATAGTTGGTTTCTTGGAAGATGGCAATCAAATTGTTCGATTTGTAGCTATTGATGATATAAATGATGATAAATTTAAATATGGTATATCAAATAAAAACTTAAGTTATAAATTATATAAGAGGAAGCGAAGTAATCATAATAATGTAATATGTAGATACATACGTGATAATTTTACAGATTTAAGAGAAGCTATAGGAATACTTAGAGAAAAGAATGTTGATGTTTTATTTGAGGATGTATGTTATGCATCTATTTGGCCTGTATTAGCGGCTAAGATAAAAGGAGTAAAAGTTGTTGCAATGATACAAGATGTATGGCCAGAAAATGCAGTCCAGTGCGGTTTAATATCAGAAAATTCTTTTATATATAAATTTTTTGAGAATATTCAAAGAGTAATATATAAAAAGGCTGATAAAATAATATGTATTTCAGATGATATGAAAAACTTTATAAAAAGTAAAAAAGTTCCAGAATCTAAAATAGATGTTATTTATAATTGGGGATATGATGATAATATTATTAATATTTCATGGAAGAAAAATGAATTCGTAAAAAAATATCAATTATCTTCTAAATATTTTTATGCAATTTATGCAGGAAATATTGGAAAAATGCAAAATGTAGAGATCATTGTAAAAGCAGCAGAAAAACTTCAACATGATGAAAATATTAAGTTTTTAATCATTGGAGAAGGAGTTAAAAAAGAAGAAATAAAAAAAATGATTCTAGAAAAGAAACTAAGAAATATAGAGATGTTACCTTTTCAACCAAGTAATCTTGCGATACATATATACTCAGCTGCTGGAGTTAATATAATTCCACTAGTAAAAGGGGGAACAAAAACAGCACTGCCGAGTAAAACTGGTGTAGTCCTTTCGTGTGGAAAGCCTGTTATTACATGTGTTGATAGCAATTCAGAATATGCTAGGATGATAAGAGAAAAGGCTAATGGATTTTCTGTAGATCCAGATGATGCTGAAATGTTAGCTAAAAAAATACAAGATCTTACTTATAATCACTCAGGAGATTATTCTTATAAATGTTTTAAAGAATTATTTACAAGGGAAAAAAATATTAAAAAGTATAAGGAGGGAATTAAATGAGTGTGAAAAAATTATTATTGACAGTTGATCATCAGTTTGTTAGAACACCAGATGGTAAGGTATGGGTTAAAACAATATATGGCTATGAATTTTGGAAAAGATATTTAAAAGTATTTGATAAAGTTAGAATCGCAGCTAGAGTTCGAAAAGAAGAAAAATTAACAGAAAAGATGTTATTAGCAAGTGGAGATAATGTAGAATTTTTCGATTTACCACAATATCGTGGGACAAAAGAATATTTATTACAATATTATAATATTAAAAAAAAAGTTGCAAATGTTGCAGAGGGATGTTGTTGTGCCATATTTAGAATACCAAGTCCTATTTCAGATTTAGTTAAATGTGAAGTTATAAAAAAAGAGATTCCATGGGGGACAGAAATTGTCAATGATCCATGGGATAATTTTGCACCTGGAGTTTTTAAGAGTATATTACGTCCTTTATATAGAGTATTTTTTACAAATCAAGTAAAAAAATATGCAAAAAATGCAAATGGAGCTTCATATGTAACTAAATTTGCTTTACAAAAACGATATCCTTCTTACGCAAGATTATATGGAGAAAGTAAAGAACATTTTGAGAGTTATTATTCATCTATTATATTAAAAGAAGATTATATATTTAAAAATAGAATATTTCTGAAAAATAAGAAAGAATTAAGAATAGTTCACATTAACAGTTGTGTAACAGATTTTTCTAAAGGACATGATGTAGTTATAAAAGTCGCAAAACAATTAATAGAAAAAGGATTACCTATTTCAGTTATATTTATAGGAGATGGACCTAAAAGAAAGTATTTTGAGAAGATGGCGGAAGAATTAAATATTGGAACAAAAATTTCTTTTACTGGCTTATTGTCTAATGCAGATGAGGTGAGAGAAAAATTGATAAGCAGTGATATTTTAATTTTTCCTACATTTGGTGAAGGTTTACCAAGAACAGTTATTGAAGCCATGGCTGTTGGACTTCCTTGTTTATCAACGCCTGTTAATGGTATTCCAGAATTATTAGAGAATACAGATATGTTTGAACAACAATCTATATTAGAATTTTCAAATAGAGCTTATAATATTTTGACAAATGAAGAATTATATATGCAGATTAGCAAGAGAAATATTGAAAAAGCAAAAGAATATTGTGAACCTATTCTTGAAAAAAGAAGAAATACTTTTTATAGGAAGTTTTTAGAACTAATTTAAATTGAGGTGAAGGTGTGCAGAAATTAAAAAAAGTCTCTAAAATAAATTTTTTGTTTTTTATATTAGTCATATCTATGTGTTATATATTGATGAAAATGTCAATAAATTCTATGATTTTGTGTAGTTCATTTATATTTATGATATTATTATTAATGTTATATAAACCTAAAAGTGGAGGAATAGATATATTTGAACCTTTGTATTTTTTTTCTGGAACTATAGCTTTAGTATTCTATATAGCTCCAATGGCGTGGATAATAAGAGATCAAATAGGATATCAAGGACTTAATGTAATGCATATGTTACCTCTAGCAACATTATATGTTAATCTTGGATTTATAGCATTTTATTTAGGTTATACAGAGAGAAGAATTATAAAATTTAGAAAACCAAGAAAAATACGAGGATTGAAATTGATAAATACTGCATGGATAATACTTATTATTTCTATAATTTTTGCACTTATTTATGATAAGAGTAAAGGAATAGGGCTTAGAGATATATTTTTATATTTTTCTTCTATAAAGACAAGTAAAAATGTAGAATTTGCATTAAGTTCTTATCACTTTATGGGGTTGTTTCATAATTCTATGATTTCTGCATATTTAATAATTCTATATAATCAAAAAAAATATAAATTAGTAACATTTTTTTTAGGAATTTTTATTGCTTTATTACTTCTTGTTTCGGGTAGCCGATATAGGTTATTAATATTTTTAATAGCCCCTATAATTGTATATTATTTAAATGAACATAAAAGACCTTCTAGTACAACTATTAGTATAGGTTTGATTGGAATGTTTTTAGTCACGAGTGTTGTAGGAATAACGCGAACAGCATTTAAAACTGGTGAGGCTGTAGGAGAATTTTCATTAAAATTTTTAATTGAAGCATTTAGTTATAATATTGATGTATTTTTTCCATTTTATAGAATAGTAGATTTTATGCCAACATACTTGAATTACCAATATGGAATGTCTTATATTGAGATTATTCTTCAGTTTATACCTAGAGCAATTTGGCCAAATAAGCCAGAAACGACAATGTTTCTTGTAATGAATCAGGCATTTGGAAAACTTGCATCAGGAGGACCTTCATATACAATATTTGGGGAACATTATGTTGAATTTGGACTAGCAGGAATAATAGTTGTATTGTTTTTAATAGGAAAGTTTTTCAAAAGTTTATGGAAATCTACAAAGGAAAAAGATAATATAATATATAATATTGAGTATGCAATTTTATTTATTTATATATTGCAATTAGTAACAAGAGGGCATACTACATCAAAAATGTTTGAATTAATATTTTTTTGTAGTCCATTTATTATATTTAAGAGGTGTATTAGATAAGGAGAATAAAATTTGAAAAAAGTATATATTTTTGGGGATAGTATAAGTGAAGGAATTGGTAGTAAAAAATATTCCTACTGTTCTATAATGCAAAAAAAATTAGAACAATATGAGATAATAAATTGTGCAAAAACTGGAACTACTTTAAAATATATGGAAGAAGTTTTAAAAGAATATTCATTTGAAGAAGAAGATATAGTCTTTATTTACTACGGAAGTGTAGATTCAATAATAAGACCTAATGTATATAATAGAGATAAAACTGGTCTTTTAAAGATAATTCCAAAACGATATTTTGATAATGGTATGTTAGATCCAAGAGCATTTTATTCGCGAAAGTGGTCTCGTAAAATATGTGAAAAGATAGAGTCTTTTTGTAGGTATAAAATAAAGTTACTATTAATGAAAAAATATGGTACATATCAACGTTTAGAGTTATCTGACTTTAAAGTTATATATACTAAAATTCTGAAAAAAATTTTATTAGAGACAAAAAATGTATATTTAGTTACTTTAGGATATATAGATGAAAAATTTTTTCCTGGAAGTCAAAATCAATTTGAAATATATAATGAAGTTATTCGTTATTTAGCGAAAGAAAACAATTGCCATATTGTGGAGTTATCAAAAGAAGTGAAAAAATATAGTGTAGAATTAATATACTCAAAAGATCATTTTCATCCGCATTATGCTGGTTATCAAATAATTGGCAAATATTTTAGTAATTGTATTTTGGCAAATAAAAAGGGGGTGACAGATAAAAAATAATTATGAAGGTTTTGATTACTCATGAAGGACAACAATCTGTTTTTAAAAGAATTCAAGCAATGAAAAATAATGGCATTGATGTAGTTTATGCAACTTCATTTTATTACAAAAAAAATATTTTTAATAATTTGTTAAAAAGAATATTAAGCTCTTCTGAACAAAAGAGATTAGAAGATAGAAGATGTTCTGCTATAGAAGATAATAATGTATATATTTTTTCTAGAATATTAGGATTAATTTTTATCATAATAAATCGACTTGATAAAACAAGAGTTTATAGAAACAAGATATTAAAATACTTAGTTAATAATTTTTCAAAGAATATTATTAAACTGATAAGTGAAGAAAAATTTGATATGATTATTCTTTTAGGTGAATCAGCAGATAAGATATCTGAGCTACTTTATAATAGAGGGTATTCTGTACCAGTTATAAAAGATACAACAAGTGCAAATTTAGAGTTTTGTTATAATATTTATAGAAATGATGTAAATAATAGTGGTATTTTTGGAAGAGATATGAATAATATTTTTTTACAAAATAAGAAAAATAAAATAAGTTACATCAATAAAGCTCATTATTTTAAAGTTATTGTATCATCTGGTTTTGTTGCAAACTCTTATAGAAAACAATTGAATAGTAATGATATAAAAATTGTTACATATGGCATGGATGTAAGTAATTTTACAGAAAAAATAGAAAATTTTAATTGTAGAAGAAAGTTAAAAATTTTATATGTAGGAAATATAGATGAGCGAAAAGGAATTTATTATATTAATGAACTTGCGAAAATTAGTAAAAATATAGCAGAATTTACTCTTATTGGTGATGCTACACTTTCTGAAGAAGCATTAGAGGAATTGAAAAAAAATGTATTTGTTCATAGAAGAGTTAATCATTCTGAGTTACCAGAAATTTATAAAAAACATGATATATTTATATTTCCAAGTTTATCTGACTCTTTTGGAAATGTTATTTCAGAAGCTATGGCAAGTGGATTGCCAGTAATATGTTCAAAAAATGCAGGAGCATCAGATTTGATTAAGGAAGGGATAAATGGGTTCATTGTGGATTATAATGATGTTGATAGAATGAAAGTAATCTTAGTTAATTTATATAAGAATCCAGAAAAAATTAGAAAAATAGGTCATGAAGCAAGAATTACAGCGATAAATAATAATCCAAGTTATTATGAAAAATCTTATGTGAAAGTTGTAAATGAAATTATGAGGGAATGGAATGAAAATAAATAAAAGATTGAAAGATGGTAGTTTGTATTTAGTTGCTAATCTTATAAATAAAGGTATAGGTTTTTTGACAATTCCTATTTTTACTAGAATTATGACAACAAGTGAGTATGGTGAAGTAGATACATATTTATCGTTTGTTTCATTGATGTTACCTATAATTGGATTGTATTTAGGAAGGGCAAAAAGAAATGCATATGTAGATTTTCCTACAGAATTAAGTTCTTTTGATAAAACTATTTATATAGGATCGACATTATTTGCCTTAGTTATACTAATTTCTATGGTAATAATTGGAAAAATAATCAAAATTCCATTAAATTCTATATTAATTATAGCTTGTTGTGTCCAAGCATTTATGTCTTATATTATAGAATGCAAGATGATTTCACTTTTAATGGAAGAAAAGGCATTGAAAAGGGCTATATTAATGTCATTTCCAAACATGATTGTGTCAATACTTTCATTAGTAATATTATTAAATATTACTCAAGGAAAACAATACGGAAGAATAGCAGCATATTTTTTTGTCTATTTAGTATTTGGAGGATATATATATATAAAAACGGTATTAAAAAAAAATACTAAAATAAAAAAATCTTATCTTTCTTACTCTGCATCAATATCAATTCCACTTATTTTTCATGGATTGGCAATAAGTATTTTAGCTAGTTCAGATAGGATAATGATAACATATTTTTTTGGTGCCTCAGAAACAGGGATATATAGTTTATATTATAATGTAAGTTTAATTACTTTGGTAATATCTTCTGCAGTAGAAAATGTATGGGTTCCGTGGTTTACAAAGCAAATGTTGGAAAATAAAAAGAAAATAATTTATATGGGAGCAAATATATGCACATTATTTATTGCAGTAGTTACTGTTATTATGATGATGATTTCGCCTGAAATTATAAAAATAATGGCAGATAAAAAGTATTGGGGACATGAAGTGTTAATTATTCCAATAATAATAGCTCCATTTATTATGTATGCATATACAAATTTAGTAAATTATGAACAATATTATAAACAAACTAAAATGATTGCTAAAAATACATTTATAGCTGCATTTTCAAATATAGTATTGAATGTTATTTTTATACCATATTATGGTGCAGTTGCTGCTGCATTTACTACATTGGTATCCTATATAATATTATATTTTGCTCACTATTTTTCCTGTAAAAAAGAGGCAAGAAAGTTATTTAATATCAAGTGTGTTGGGCTAGCACTGGGATTAATTTTAATTATGAGTATATTGTTTATTGTGTTTGTAGATAAAATAATGATTAGATATTTAATTGCATTAGTTATGTGTATTTTAAGTTACTTATTTATAATAAAAATAAAAGAAAAGGTTAAAAGGGTGTAAATTATGAAACTTTATGAAAAATTAGTAAAATGTCAAGAATGTATGTCAATAGTAGGACTTGGATATGTAGGAATGCCTATAGCTATAGCATTTGCAAAAAAAGGTATTAAAGTTATAGGATTTGATTTAAACGAAGAAAAAATAAATTTATATAAATCAGGGATAGATCCTACTAATGAAGTAGGAGCAGAAGTTATAAAAGAGACAACAGTAGAATTTACAGTAAATCAGGAAGATTTAAAAAAAGCTAAATTTCATATAATAGCGGTTCCAACACCTGTAAATTTAGATCATACACCAGATTTGTCACCAGTTATTGGAGCATCAGAAATTGTTGGAAGGAATTTAGAAAAAGGATCAATAATTGTATATGAATCAACAGTATATCCAGGAGTAACAGAGGATGTTTGTGTACCAGTACTAGAAAAAGAGTCTGGATTAAAATGTGGAGTAGACTTTAAAGTTGGATATTCTCCTGAACGTATTAATCCAGGAGATAAAGTTCATAGATTAGAAAATATTCATAAAATTGTATCAGGAATGGATGAAGAATCGCTTGAAGAAATAAAAAAAATATATGATCTTGTTATTGAAGTTGGAACTTATCCTGTTTCTTCAATAAAAACAGCTGAAGCAGTAAAAGTAGTTGAGAATTCTCAAAGAGATATTAATATTGCTTTTATGAATGAATTAGCAATGGTTTTTGATAGAATGGGAATAGATACTAACGAAGTAGTTGATGGAATGAATACTAAATGGAATGCTTTAGGATTTAGACCTGGATTAGTTGGAGGACATTGTATAGGTGTAGATCCATATTATTTTACATATGAAGCTGAAAAATTAGGATATCATAGTCAAATTATTTTATCTGGTCGTAAAGTAAATGATGGAATGGGAGCTTTTGTTGCTGATGCAACTATTAAAGAGTTAATTAAAGCTGAAAAAGCACCTAAAAATTGTAAAATTGCTATTTTTGGATTAACTTTTAAAGAAAATTGCCCTGATACAAGAAATAGCAAAGTAGAAGATATAATCAAAAGATTGAAAGAATATGATATAAGTCCATTAATTGTTGATCCTTGGGCAAGTGAAAGAGATGCACAAAATGAGTATGGAGTTTCTCTTACTAAATTAGAGGAAATAAATGAACTAGACTGTGTTATATTAGCAGTGGCTCATAATGAATTTAAAAATATAAAATTAGATGAATTGAAAAAACTTTATCGTATATGTAGTGATAATGAAAAAGTATTAATTGATGTAAAAGGAATATATTCAATTGAAGAATTAAATACATCAAAAATGAGATATTGGAGATTATAAGAAGTATATTGTGGAGGCTATAAAATGTCACTTTTTAAAGATAAAATATTATTAATTACTGGAGGAACAGGTTCTTTTGGAAATGCAGTATTAAATCGTTTTCTTAATACAGATATTGGAGAAATAAGAATATTTTCTAGAGATGAAAAAAAACAAGATGATATGAGAAATGAATTTCAAGCAAAAATGCCTGAAGTTGCAGGAAAAATTAAATTCTATATAGGGAATGTAAGAGATATAGATTCTGTAAGAAATGCTATGCATGGTGTTGATTATATATTTCATGCTGCTGCATTAAAACAAGTTCCTTCATGTGAATTTTTTCCAGTTGAAGCAGTAAAAACAAATGTTTTAGGAACTGAGAATGTATTAACAGCCGCTATAGATGCAGGAGTAAAAAATATAGTTTGTTTATCAACAGATAAAGCAGCTTATCCAGTAAATGCAATGGGAACATCTAAAGCTATGATGGAAAAGGTAATTGTTGCTAAATCAAGAACAGTTAAACCTGAAAAAGCTAAAATTTGTTGTACAAGATATGGAAATGTACTTTGCTCAAGAGGATCAGTTGTTCCACTATGGATAGATCAAATAAAGGCAGGTAACCCAATTACAATTACAGAACCATCTATGACAAGATTTATAATGAGTCTTGATGAAGCAGTAGATTTAGTTCTATTTGCTTTTGAGAATGGAGTTAGTGGAGATATATTAGTTCAAAAAGCTCCAGCTTGTACAATAGAAGTTTTAGCTAAAGCTGTAACAGAACTATTTGCACCAGGACATGAAATAAAAGTAATAGGAATTCGTCATGGAGAAAAAATGTATGAAACACTTCTTACAAATGAAGAATGTGCAAATGCAATAGATATGGGAGATTTCTATCGTGTACCTTGTGATAAACGTGATTTAAACTATGATAAATACTTTAAAGATGGAGATACAAAACGTAATACTTTAACTGAATTTAACTCAAGTAATACAGAACTTTTAGATGTTGAGCAAGTAAAAGAAAAATTATTATCACTTGCATATATTAGGGAAGAGCTTGAAGCATTTAAAGAAAATAAAAGATAAATTGAGGTGAAGTATGAAGATATTAATAACAGGAGCTAAAGGGTTTGTTGGTAAGAATTTAGTTGCTAATCTATATAATATAAAAGAGGGAAAAGATAGAACTAGAAATTTACAAATAGATGAAATATTTGAATATGATATTAATAGTGATCCTAGTCTTTTAGATGGATATTGTAAAGAAGCTGATTTTGTTTTTAACTTAGCAGGAATTAATCGTCCAAAAGATCAATCTGAATTTATGGAAGGGAATTTTGGATTTGCTTCTATTTTATTAGATACTTTAAAGAAATATAAAAATAATTGTCCAGTGATGCTTTCATCATCAATTCAAGCAACTTTAATTGGACGTTATGGAGAATCAGATTATGGAAAATCAAAATTAGCAGGAGAAGAGTTATTCTTTAATTATTCTAAAGAAACAGGAGCAAAGGTATTAATATATCGTTTTCCTAATCTATTTGGTAAATGGTGTAGACCTAATTACAATAGTGCAGTAGCAACTTTTTGTAATAATATTGCTAATGAGCTACCAATTCAAGTAAATGATAGAAATACTAAATTAGAACTTCTATATATAGATGACTTAGTAGATGAGTTATTAGATGCTTTAGAAGGAAAAGAACATCGTTGTGAATATGATGGTTTAGAGGCAGTAGAAAAATTAAATGGAAAATATAGTTTTGTGCCAACTACTCACCATGTAACTTTAGGAGAGATAGTTGATCTATTAGAGCTATTTAATAATCAATCAAAAACTTTAATTATACCAGAAATTCCTAAAAATTCATTTGCTAAGAAACTATATTCTACATATCTTTCATATTTACCTAAGGAAAAAACTATATTTCCTTTAAAAATGAATGTTGATGATAGAGGAAGTTTTACAGAACTTTTAAAATCAGAAAAGTGTGGGCAAGTATCAATAAATATTAGCAAACCAGGTATTACTAAAGGACAACATTGGCACAATACAAAATGGGAATTCTTTATTGTAGTTTCAGGTCATGGACTTATTCAAGAGAGAAAAATAGGCACAGATGAAATTATTGAATTTGAAGTTTCGGGAGATAAAATAGAAGCTATACATATGCTTCCAGGGTATACACATAATATTATTAATCTAAGTGAAACAGAAAACTTAGTTACAGTAATGTGGGCAAATGAAGCTTTCGATCCTAATAGACCAGATACTTTCTTTGAAAAGGTGTAAGTTATGAAATTGATAATTTTAGGAGCAGGGGGACATGGTAAAGTTGTAGCAGATATAGCACAACAAGCTAATAGATATGAGAAAATTTTCTTTTTAGATGATAAGTCTCAAGAGAGTAATGTTTTAGGTAAATGTGAAGAGTATCTAAAATTTAAACATGAAGATGTAGAAATGTATCCTGCCTTTGGAAATAATAAATTCCGTATAGAATGGGAAGAAAAATTAGAAAATAGTGGAATAAAATTAGCTAAGATAATACATCCATTAGCGTATATTAGCCCTTTAGCTAAAATAGAAGATGGTTGTGTGGTAATGCCATACGCTATAATAAATACTAATGTAAAAATAGCTAAAGGTTGTATTGTAAATTGTGGTTCAATAGTAGATCATGATTGTATTTTAAATAAAGGTTGTCATTTAGCTCCAGGAGCTATAGTAAAGGGAGAAAATATTCTCCCTAAATACACAAAAGTCGACTCAGGAGAAGTTATTTCATTAGGAATGTATAAATAATAGAATTAAAGGAGTAAGAATGGAGAGTAAGGTTTCTTTTAAAAATAATGGTAAATTAAAATTATTAATTATAGTTGGAACACGTCCAGAAATTATTAGATTAGCTGAAGTAATAAAAAAATGTAGGAAATATTTTGATTGTTTATTAGCTCATACAGGACAAAATTATGATTATAATTTAAATGGAGTATTTTTTCATGATTTGAAATTAGATGATCCAGATTATTATCTAAATGCTGTAGGTAATGATTTAGGAGAGACAATGGGAAATATCATTGCTAAAAGTTATCAATTAATGGTTGAAGTAAAACCAGACGCAGTTTTAGTATTGGGAGATACAAACTCATGTCTTTCAGTAATTGGTGCTAAACGTTTACATATACCTGTATTCCATATGGAAGCTGGAAATAGATGTTTTGATGAGTGTCTACCAGAAGAAACAAATAGAAGAATAGTAGATATTATATCAGATGTAAATATGTGTTATTCTGAACATGCAAGAAGATATCTAAATGCCTCTTCGGTAGCAAAAGAAAGAACTTATGTAACAGGATCGCCAATGGCAGAAGTATTAAGAGCTAATTTAGAAGATATTGAAAAATCAACTGTTTTAGAAAAGTTAAATTTAAAGAAAAAAGGATATATTCTTTTAAGTGCCCATAGAGAGGAAAATATTGATACAGAAGCTAACTTTATATCTTTATTTACTTCAATAAATAACTTAGCTAAAAAATATGATATGCCAATACTTTATTCATGTCATCCAAGAAGCAAAAAATTCTTAGAGGCAAGAAATTTCAAATTAGATGAAAGAGTAAAACTTCATGAACCATTAGGATTCCATGATTACAATAATCTTCAAATGAATGCATTTGCAGTTGTATCAGATAGTGGAACATTACCAGAAGAATCATCATTCTTTACTTCAATAGGAAAATCATTTCCAGCTGTATGTATAAGAACAAGTACAGAAAGACCAGAAGCGTTAGATAAGGCTTGTTTTGTACTAGCAGGAATTTCTAATAATGGAGTTGAACAAGGGGTAGAACTTGCAGTAGAGATGACAGAAAATCAAGATTTAGGAATACCGGTTCCTTGTTATGTAGAAGATGTATCTAATAAGGTAGTAAAAATAATACAATCTTATACTGGAATAGTAAATAAAATGGTTTGGAGAAAATATTAAAGAAAATATTTCTTAAATAGAGGAGAGATAAAATGAATAGAAAAATAGCAGTGGCAGGAACAGGATATGTTGGATTGTCTTTAGCAGTTCTTTTAGCTCAGCATAATCATGTAGTAGCAGTAGATATTATTACTGAAAAAGTAGAAATGATAAATAATAAAAAATCTCCTATACAAGATGATTATATTGAGAAATATCTTGAAGAAATAAAGTTAAATTTAATAGCAACTTTAGACGGAAAGTTAGCATATAAAGATGCTGAATTTGTAATAATTGCTGCACCAACAAATTATGATCCAAAAAGAAATTATTTTGATACATCTGCTGTTGAATCTGTAATTGAAGAAGTATTAAAAGTTAATAAAGATGCAATTATGATAATAAAATCTACAATTCCAGTAGGATATACAGAATCAGTAAGAAAAAAATATAATACAAAAAATATAATATTTAGTCCAGAGTTTCTAAGAGAAAGTAAAGCTTTATATGATAATCTTTATCCTTCACGTATAATAGTATCTATGGATAAAAATGATGAAAAAATAGTAGAAGCAGCTCATATTTTTGCGGAACTTTTAAAAGAGGGAGCTATAAAGAAAGATATAGATACTTTATTTATGGGATTTACAGAAGCAGAAGCAGTAAAATTATTTGCTAATACATATCTTGCATTAAGAGTTTCATACTTTAATGAGCTTGATACATATGCAGAAATGAAAGGATTAAATACAACTGATATTATAAATGGAGTGTGCTTAGATCCAAGAATAGGTTCTCATTATAATAATCCATCTTTTGGTTATGGAGGATATTGTTTACCAAAAGATACAAAACAATTATTAGCAAATTATGATGATGTACCACAAAATATGATGTCAGCAATAGTAGAATCAAATAGAACAAGAAAAGATTTTATTGCTGATCGCATTTTAGAAATAGCAGGGGGATATGAGGCAAATAGTACTTGGGATATTTCTAAAGAAAAAAGTGTAGTAGTAGGAGTATATCGTTTAACAATGAAGTCAAACTCTGATAACTTCCGTCAATCATCAATTCAAGGAGTAATGAAAAGAATAAAAGCTAAAGGAGCTACAGTAATTATTTATGAGCCTACTTTAGAAAATGGAACTACTTTCTTTGGTAGTGAAGTTGTAAATGATTTAGAAAGATTTAAAAGTTTAAGTCAAGCAATTGTAGCAAATAGATATGACAAATGTCTCGATGATGTAAAAAATAAAGTTTATACAAGAGATGTTTTTGGAAGGGATTAAAATGTTAAATAAAAATGTAGATTTAGAAGGAAAAAATATATTAATAACAGGTGCTGTAGGATTTATAGGTTCTAATTTAGTTTTAGAGTTACTAAGAACTTTATCTTCAGTTAATATATTAGGAATAGATAGTATAAATGATTACTATGATGTAAAGATAAAAGAGTGGAGGCTTCAAGAAATAGAAAAAGAATCTATAAAGCATATCAATTCAAAATGGACTTTCGTAAAAGGAAATATAGCAGATAAAAACTTGATAGACAAAGTTTTTAATGATTTTAAACCGCAAATAGTTGTAAATCTAGCTGCACAAGCAGGGGTTCGTTACTCTATTTCTAATCCAGATGCTTATATAGAATCAAATATAATAGGATTTTATAATATATTAGAAGCTTGTAGACACTCTTATGATAATGAAAATTGTGGAGTAGAACATTTAGTTTATGCTTCTTCATCTTCAGTTTATGGTTCAAATAAAAAAGTTCCATATTCTACAGAAGATAAAGTTGATAATCCAGTATCTTTATATGCAGCAACAAAGAAATCAAATGAATTAATGGCACATGCTTACTCAAAATTATATAATATACCTTCAACAGGATTAAGATTTTTTACAGTATATGGGCCAGCAGGTCGTCCTGATATGGCTTACTTTGGTTTTACAAATAAGTTGATAAGAGGAGAAAATATAGAGATATTTAACTATGGAAATTGTAAAAGAGATTTTACATATGTAGACGATATAGTAGAAGGAATAAAACGTGTAATACAAAAAGCTCCGAATAAAGAGAATGGAGAGGATGGTTTACCATTGCCGCCATATGCTATTTATAATATAGGGAATAGTAACCCAGAAAATCTTTTGGATTTTGTAACAATATTGCAAGAAGAATTAATAAGAGCAGAGGTTTTACCTCAAAGTTATGATTTTGAATCACATAAGAAATTAGTTCCGATGCAAGCAGGAGATGTTCCAGTAACTTATGCAGATACAAGTGCTTTAGAAAGAGATTTTGGATTTAAGCCAAGTACAAATTTAAGAGAAGGAATTAGAAAATTTGCAGAGTGGTATAAAGAATTTTATATGCAAAAAATAAAAGGATAAATCATGACAGAAAAAGAATTTTTATTATTATACAAGGAAAGAAGAAGTTTAAAAAGTATGAGAGAAGCAAAAGAAAGTTTTGAAACTTTGTGGGATTCTATTTTCTATGCTTTAAATACAGATGAAAAACTTATAATTAAAGATTGGGGAATTTTTGAAAAGAAACTATTGAAATCAAAAAGAGTATTTAATATTTCAACAAAGGAGATAATAACAACTGAAGATAAGAAAGTTATAAAATTTCGTCCTAGAGAGAAAATGTTGAAAAAATTAGAAAATCCAGAAATGGAGGTATAAAGTTGAATACAAGAGAGTTTGTCAACTATTATAGAAGATTAAGAAAAGAGAGAGATAATGAGGAATTAACTTTTCAAGAGGCAAGAGAAGAGGTAGAAGCTTTTTTTGATCTTATAGGTGATATAGTGGCAATGGACGAAGAGATAAAGTAGATAGAACCTAAAGATACAGTAAAATTTGTATAATCTAAAGTATTAGAAAAAGAAGATAATAAAAATTAAAAAAGGAGAATAGAAACAATGAATGAGTTACAGGAAAAAAAATATATAGAAGATGATGAAATTAGTTTAATGGAAATCATGCAGATGTTAGTTAATAATAAGATGACATTAATCATTACAACACTGATTTTTACATTAGTTGTTGTTTTAGGTGGTTATTTATACAATAAGAAAAATTCAGCATACACTACAATTTTAGGATTTAATTATGTAGGAATAGAAAAAGGGTTGAATCCAAATGGTACTCAATTTAATAAAAATAATTTGGTTAGTACAACAGAACTTAATTATATTTTTGATAAATATAGTAAAAAAGGATTGAAGTCAGAAAATTTAAAAAGTCTAAGAGAGAATATAGAAATAAAAGGAATAGTTCCACAATATATAACAGAAAAAATAGAACAAGCTTTAAAAAATGGAGAAACTTTATCATATACTCCAACACAATATAGTATATCTTTAAAAGATGGAAATAAAGAGATAGCAGATGAACTTATAGAAGGTATAATAGCTGAATTCCAAAAAAACTATAAATTAGAATACAATATTGTAGGAGTTACGCAAAATCCTGTATATGATTATGATGATTATATACTTATAATACAAGAGCAAATAAAGAAACTAGCAGCAGAGACACAAGGTGAAAAAAAAGCTAAATTTAGTTCACAAACAACAGGTGTATCATATTTAGAATTAGCAAGAAAACTAGAAAATTTTAAAAAGATAGAGTTAAAGAAATACATATCATATATAGATATTTACAATTTTTCAAAAGATGCAGCTACAAAGAAAACAAAATTAGAATCAGAGATAAAGAGATTAGGATTAGAAAAAGATAGACTTTTAGGGGAAGCTAAAGTAGTAAAAAAAGCATTGGATGAGTATAAGCCAACAACAAAACAATTAGTTTTACCAACTGTAGGAGAGATGGGAATAAAACTAGAGACAGAAAATGAATATTATTCAAAATTAATCGAACAATATATAAAACTAAATACAGAAGCATCAAATAAAGAATATGAGATTATTGAGAATAAACAAGAGTTAGAAGATATAAAAATACCAACAGAAGAGGAAAATGCAAAAATACAAGAGGTAATAAAAAATCTGGTATTAGAGATAAATGAGCTAACAAAAGAAATCAATAAATTAAATAAAGAGTATGTAGATATAGAATATGGAGAGATGATAAAGAAGATAGCTCCAGTAGAATTAAGAACAGAAGGTAAATCAGTACTTTTATATGCAGCACTAGGGATTATTTTAGGAGCTTTTGCAGGAATTTTTATTGTATTTATAAAAGAATTTTATAAAAATTACAAATTAAGTTATGGAAAATAAATATATTAATAAAAACCAATAGATTTAAGAAATAACTCCAGAGAGAAAATGCTGGAGTTATTTTAATTACTATAATTTATTTTATAAAGACGGTTTAAATATCTTTTCTCGCTTAATAGAAGTTTATGATATAATATACACCTACTAAGATGGAGGTGAAAGTATGTTGGATATAGATGTAATAAAAAGGTGGTTTGATTATCTTTACTCAATAGGAGCAGATGAAACAGGAGGAGTTACAAGATTAGGTTACACTAAAAATGAAGATGTAATGCATGGGGCTATTAGAAACTTTGCTAGAGAGATGGGATTAAAATATTCTAGCGATGAGGTTGGTAATACATATGTATATGAAGAAGATTACAGTGAATATTATTTAATTGGTTCACATCTTGATTCCGTTATAAGTGGGGGAAGATATGATGGTGTAGTAGGAGTATTAGCTGGGCTTTTAATCTTAAAATGGATAAAGGAAAATAACTTAAATATTCCTTTAAAAGTTGTAGCTTTTAGATGTGAAGAATCTAGTTCATTTGGAATAGCAACAGTTGGAAGTGGGCTTATAACTAAGAAACTTCAAATTGAAAAGATGAAAAAAGTAAGAAATACAGAGGGAGTATCTCTATATGAAGCATTGAAATTTAGAGGTTACAATCCAGAGTGTAAAAAAATAGAGGGAGTTTTAAACTATTTTGAACTTCATATTGAGCAGGGGAGAATTTTAGAAGATGAAGGATTAAAAATAGGGATAATTAACTCTATAGCAGCAGCTACAAGATACTGGCTTACAATAGATGGTAGACAAGATCATTCAGGAGCAACACCAATGGGAATGAGACAAGATGCTCTTTGTGCAGCTGGAGAGATAATTATTGAGTTGGAAAAAATAGCAAAGAGAGAATCTGTCCATAGTAGTGTTGGAACAGTAGGGTATTTAGGAAACTATCCAAACGCCTTTAATGTTGTACCTGGTAGAGTAAAAATGGGACTAGATATTAGAGGAGTAGAGAAAGATAGTATTGATAGAATAGATGATGAGATAGTTAAATTTGTAGATGAAGTTTGTAAAAAAAGAAATCTAAATTATGAATTGGATAATATTTCAAAGGCTATTCCAGTAAAATTAGATGAAAATTTAAAAAATGAATTAAGTGAAGTAGCAACTAAATTAGGAATAGAGCATAAGATTATGAATAGTGGTGCTGGACATGATGCAATGAAGTTTTGGGATATAGCACCTACTGGAATGGTATTTATTCCTTGTAAAGATGGAGTGAGCCATAATAAAGCTGAAGAGATAGAATATGAAGATATTATCCTTGGAAGTAAGATAATATTTGAAGAATTGAAACAATTAAATAGTAGAAGATAAATAGAAAAAGACTTTCTTGGCGGGGGAGAGAACTGTTATTAAAGATATATAGATTAATATAAAAAACGATTAAGGAGTTAATAGAAAATGATACTTGCAAAAAAAGTTAGACTTTATCCAACTAAAGAGCAAGAACAAAAATTGTGGCAATCTGTAGGAATTGCTAGATTTATCTATAATTACACTCTTACAAAACAAGAAGAAAATTATAGAAATGGTGGAAAATTTATTAGCGATGGAATCATAAGAAAAGAATTAACTCAACTAAAAAAGTCAGAACTAATTTGGTTAAATGAAGTGTCAAATAATGTTGCTAAACAAGCTGTAAAAGATGCTTGTAATGCCTATAAAAGATTTTTTAAAGGTTTAGCTAAGAAACCAAAATTTAAAAGCAAAAAGAAAAGCAAACCTAGTTTTTACAATGATACTTCAAAATTAAAAGTTAAAGAGAAAAAAGTACTAATTGAAAAAGTGGGTTGGATAAAAACAAATGAACAAATACCAAGGGATGTTAAATATAATAATCCTAGAATTACTTATGATAATAAATATTGGTATCTATCTGTTGGAGTAGAAGTTAATAAAAAACAGGAAGAATTAACAGATATTTCATTGGGAATAGATTTAGGATTAAAAGATTTAGCTGTTTGTTCAGATGGAAAAGTTTTTAAAAATATCAATAAAACTAAAGAAGTTAAAAAATTAGAAAAAAGATTAAAACAGAAACAAAGGCAAATTAGTATAAAATATGAATTAAATAAAATTATGAAAGGAGGAAGTTGTCAATTTATAAAAACTAAAAATATAGAAAAATTAGAGGAAACGACAAAACTAATACATAGAAAATTAGTTAATATTAGAAATAACCATCTTCATCAAGTTACAACAAGTATAGTGAAAACCAAACCATACAGAATTGTAATAGAAGATTTGAATGTTATTGGAATGATGAAAAATAAACATCTGTCTGA
>OGCV01000085.1_pt1 | contig 43856 bp, 46 predicted proteins | sample 1570201 | NCBI WGS metagenome assembly OGCV01 (sample SAMEA2582162, study PRJEB24529) | metagenome
TCTTTAGTATGAAGGCTAGTTGATATTAAAAATATAAGTTTTGAAAATTAATCTTAAAAAGATAACCTAGTATTATAAAAATTGAACTTTGAACTAGATAATCTTTTGTAGACTTTACACAACTGAGTAGATACATATAAATTTTATATAAAAACTTAGTTGTATATTTTTCTCCAAATAAAAAAACTGAGTAAATAATTAAATCTACCCAGTTTTAAGCAACTTATATTCTTTTTCTTAACATATCTAATTCATTTAACTCTTCATCTAACTTAATTTTTACAAATGAATTTGGATTTGCAGCTTCTACCTTTTCAACTTCCTTATCTCTATTCATAAGAATCATATCTGGTAAAGTTATCTCTCTAACATTTATTCCAGGGCTAACTACTTCAAGTTTTTCTCCAACAAGAAGTCTATTTCTAATAGCTAAAATATACTCATTATTTGGAAGTTTTTTCTCTACTTTAGCAACTAATTGATGTGATTGGCTATAAGAGTTTCTATCATTATAGTTTTGTCCATCTACTCCTGGTCTTCCCATATAGAATCCATTTGTATATGATCTATGAGAAACTGATTCTAGCTCCTCTAACCATTTAGGATTATATTTATAGTTTCCTGAATAGTAGCTATCAATAGCATCTCTATATACTTTTACACAGTTAGCAACATAGTAAATACCTTTCATTCTTCCTTCTATTTTTAAAGAATCTACTCCAATATCTAAAATCTTATCAATAAACTCTATTGTACATAGATCTTTTGAGTTGAAAATATATGTTCCATGATCATCTTCAAATACAGGCATATACTCTCCAGGTCTAGTTTCCTCTACTAAAGAGTATTTCCATCTACAAGATTGAGCACAATCTCCTCTATTTGCATCTCTTCCAGTCATATAGTTACTCAATAGACATCTTCCTGAAATTGACATGCACATAGCTCCATGGATAAATACTTCTAATTCAATATCAGGAACTTTAGCTCTTATCTCTGCTATATTTTCTAAAGAGATCTCTCTAGCTAGTACAACTCTCTTTGCTCCTAGATCTTTCCACATTTTTACTGAACGCCAGTTTGTATTACTTGCTTGTGTACTTACACTTATACGAAGATTTGTATTCTCTTTAACTATTTGGAATACTCCTAAGTCAGCAACTATTACCCCATCTACTCCAATTTTTTCTAAGAATTTAACATAGTCTGGTAATAATTCTAACTCATTGTTGTGAGGAATTATATTTAAAGTTACATAAACTTTCTTTCCTAAATTGTGTGCATAATTTACTGCCTCTATTAACTCTTCATCTGAGAAGTTACTACTTCCAGCTCTCAGATTGAACATTTTTCCACCTAAAAATACTGCATCAGCTCCATAGTGTATTGCCATTTTAAACTTTTCCATATTTCCAACTGGAGCTAATAATTCAACTTTTTTCACTTTACCATTCCTTTCTTAATATTAATCAATTTTATTTGTATAATTTTCAAATTTTGTAAGCTCATGGAAGAATCTCAATTTAACTGTTCCTGTAGGTCCATTTCTATGCTTACCTATAATTACCTCTGTAATTCCCTTTTCCTCTGTTTCTTCATTGTAATAATCATCTCTATATAAAAACATTACCATGTCAGCATCTTGCTCTATTGCTCCAGATTCTCTTAAATCTGATAGCATAGGTCTTCTATCAGCTCTCTGTTCAGTAGCACGAGACAATTGAGATAGTGCAATTATTGGTACATCTAATTCCCTTGCTATTCCCTTTAATGATCTTGAAATATCTGAGATCTCTTGCTGTCTATTCTCATTTTTTCCACTGCTTCCCTTGATAAGTTGAAGATAATCTATTAAAATCATATCTAACTTACCTGCTGCTTTTAACCTTCTAGCATAAGCTCTTATTTCCAATACTCCAACATTAGGGGTATCTGCAATATTTATCTCAGTTTGTGCTAATCTTCCACTGGCAATTCCCAATCTTCCCCAATCTTCTGGAGCTAAGAAACCTGTTTTTATTTTTTGAAGTCCTATACCTGCTTCCACTGCTAAAAGTCTTTGTAACAACTGAGAACTAGACATCTCCAAACTAAAAAGTAAAACTGCTTTATTACTTTTTACAGCAGCATTAAGAGCTAAGTTCAGTGCAAAGGCTGTCTTTCCCATTGCTGGTCTTGCTGCTAATATTATCAAATCTGAAGGTTGAAATCCACTTGTCATCTGATCAAAATCTGCAAAACCTGAAGATATACCAATAGTTGTTCCCTTATTAGCATACACTTTTTCAAGTCTTAAAAACTCTTCAGCCATTGCATCTCTTATCTTTACAATATCTTTTGAATCATTATTCTCAGAGATCTTAAAGATCATTCCCTCTGCTCTATCTAAAATAGTTTCAACTTCATCATACCCTTCATATGCCATCTCAACTATCTTAGTTCCAACATCTCCCAATCTTCTTAAAGTAGCTTTCTCTTTTATTATTTTTGCATAAGCCACTATATTTGCAGCAGTAGGAACTTCTTCAATAATATCATAAAATACCCGATCTCCACCAATCTCTTCAAATTTTTCCTCTTTTTTTAATTGGTTCATTACTACTATAGGGTCGATTTTTTCCCCTGAATTATATATCTCTCTCATAGCTTCATATATTAATCTATGAGCATTTTTGTAGAAATCATTAGGAGAAAGTATCTCTATTATATCTGCAAAGGCATCCTCTTTTAAAAAGATCCCTCCTAGAACGGCTCTCTCAGCTTCGATACTACTGGGAATTTTTCTCAAATTTTCAATTTCCTGCATTTTTTTCTCCTTATTCTTAAACTACTATAGAGATTTTGCAACAATTTTTACTTCTGCTTTTACTTCAGTATGAAGTTTAATAACTGCCACATGTTCTCCTAAACTTTTAATATTGCACTCTATTTTTTTTCTGTCTATCTCTACTCCAAATGTTTGTTTTATAGCTGCAGATACCTCTTTATTTGTAATTGCTCCAAATAGTTTTCCATTATCTCCAGTTTTTACACCAATCTCCACTTTTTTAGTTTCTAAAACTTTTTTTAGTTCAAGAGATTTAACTTTTTCCTCTTGTAATCTTTTCTCTTCTCTTTTCTTTTGGTTTTCTATTTTCTTTAATTCTTCAGGAGTTGCTATAATTCCCTTTTTATTTTTTATAATAAAGTTGTGAGCATAACCATCAGATACAGTTATTAGATCTCCTTTTCTCCCTTGTCCTGCTACATCTTGTGTTAGTATAACTTGTATTTTTGCCATTTAATTTCCTCCAGTTCATATTTTTTTCTTTTTGATTAACAGCTCAGGCATAAAGCTAATAGATACCCCTATAACTAAAGCTGTAAGATTACTATATAATAATATATAAATTGCTAAAATAGCACTTACATATTTCATTTTACTATATTTACTTAATAAATTAAATACTATTGCTGCTCCATATAGAGAAAAAATTCCCAATCCTATTTCTGAAATCTCTTCTAAATAATGATTATTTATACTTGTAAGATTCAATATAAAGAATGGTATTATATATATCAGTAACCATTCAAAAGATAGCTCCCATATCTCATCTTTTTTCTTTTCAAGAGCTATATAGATTCCAAATGTACACAATATTGATGTTGAAAATATATTTACTAACCAATGTTTTCTCAAGATTTTTAAACTCTGAACCATGTTTTGTTGAACACTTTTATAATAAAGATACTCTTGAGAGCTTGGATTTAATTTTTCTATTATTGTTTTTACCTCTAACATTGCAGAATTTATATACTCATTTATCATCTCTTTAAAAAAGACCATTAAAATTACAGTAATAATAGTTGAAACAATAGAGCTTATAACTATTCTATCACCTTTTTTTATCTTATATGAAAGATTTTCAAAGATAAAATATAACACCTCTGTCACTAAGAAAAGTCCTAAATATAGTGCCATTAAAATAGGGTTAGTTATAGCCATTACTAGCAATATTCCAATATTAATTATTACCTTTTTTAAAAAACTCACATTCTTTACCAATCTAATTTTTGCTATTATTAACATACAAAATATCATAATAAACATGAGTTCCATTATCTCATTTAACAATTTGTTCCCCCTGTTTATGTAAATTTACTCTATTATCTCTCCACCAAAAAATTTTACTATTTGATCTGCTAACTTGCTTTCATTCTTATTTTTTTCTTTTCTCTTTCCTAAAAATACATATTTTATTTTTAGAGATGGATTTATTAATTTTCTTACAACATTTGTTAAAACATCATTGTAAACTGGACTCTCCATCTGCTCCTTTGCAAAACTATTCTCTCCATCAAAACCTATAATTAAATTGTTTTTTTCAAGATTATATGGTTTTGCACTTATTAGAAAGGCTGCTAAAGTTATCTTCTCTTTTTTAGCCTCTTCAACTATATTTTTCCATTGACTTAATATATATTCAAAGGTAATATCCTTTCCTATCTCCTCTTTTTCAGGAGTTTCATCTTCTGATTTAATACTTAATACAGGCTTTTCAATAATTCTTTCTACAATCTTTTCTTGAGTAATTACAGGACCTCTACCAATACTCAAAAGATTATTTATTGCTACATATCCAACAAGCCTTTTATCCTCTTCATATTTAAATTTATTAAGAGAATCATATATAGCACCTATTATCTCCAATCCCTGTTCAGGATCTAACTCTCCTTTTCCCATTAAATTTTTACAATATTTTGCTAAATCTTTAAAGAAAATCTCAATTTCAACAGACTCTTTCCAAAAATTATCCAAAATTTTTATTAAACTTGTATAATCTTTATCTAATAGCTTTTCTAAAAACTCTTGCATCTTTTTTAAGGGAGTTACTCCTAATACTTGTTCTGCTTTTTCTAAAGATATCTCTTCTCCTAAACAAGTTATCATTATTCTTTCTAAGATAGAAGTAGCATCTCTCATACTTCCACCAGAATTTTCATATATTAAATCTAATACCTCTTCTGGAACTTCTACCTCTTCTGAAGTTGCTATACTTTTTAATTTCTCTTTCATCTCATTAGGAGAAAGAGCTTTAAAATCATATCTTTGACATCTAGATATAATTGTTGGTAAAATTTTATCAGCCTCTGTTGTAGCTAAAATAAATATTACATGTTCAGGTGGTTCTTCTAAAGTTTTTAATAGTGCATTAAAAGCCTCTTTAGTTAGCATATGCACTTCATCTATTATATATATCTTCTTTCTTCCCTTAACAGGTTGATAATTTATCTTCTCTTTTAACTGTCTTATCTCATCTATTCCTCTATTAGAAGCAGCATCTATCTCAATCATATCCATAAAACTACCATCATTTATTGATAGGCAGTTTTCACACTCATTACAAGGCTCATCTGTTACTCCATTTTTTAGACAGTTTACCCCTTTAGCTATCAATCTTGCAATAGTAGTTTTCCCTACTCCTCTAGGACCTGTAAAAAGATAAGCATGGGAAGTTTTTCCATTTCTCAAAGAGGCTTTTAAAGTTTTTACTATCTCTTTTTGACCTGCAATCTCTTCAAAATCTTTAGGTCTATATTTTCTATATAATGTTATATGCATCTTCTACTCCAAACCGTAGTTACTCATCTTAGTTCTTAAAGTATTTCTAGTAATTCCTAAGATCTCTGCAGTTTCTACTTTTTTACCATTTGTCATTTCTAAAACTTGATGTATCAATTCTTTTTCAACTTTAGATATTATATGCCCATAATAACCTTTTTGGCTACTATTTTTATAATTTTCCATCTCAACTTTAACCCACTCTTTAAGTGCATCTGTTTGAGCATCACCTTTTCTCTTAGTAACCTTTGTTCCTAAAACATTGCTTGGAAGATCTTCAATTAAGATTGAACCCCCTCTACAAAGAGCAACAGCTGATTTTACAGCATTTTTTAATTCATTTACATTGCCAGGCCAATCGTATCTCATCATCTTTTTCAAAGCTGGTTTACTAACCCCTTTTATATTTTTATGTAACTCCTCATTACACTCAATTAAATAGTGATCTACAATCAGAGGAATATCATCTTTTCTCTCTCTCAAAGGTGGAATATTAACTTCTAATACTCTTAATTTTCTATAAAGTTCATCTATAAACTTCCCTTGATTTATTAACTCTTCCAAATTTTCACAAGTACTAGCTATAACTCTTACACTACTTTTTATAGGGTCAGCTCCACCCATTCTAAAGAACTCTCCCTCTTCTAAAAAATATAAAATTTTAGATTGCATATCTAAACTTAAAGACTCTATGTTTCCTAAATGAAGTGTTCCTCCATTTGCCTTTTCCAAATCTCCAATCTGTGTAAATACTGCTCCTGTAAATGCACCTTTTTCATAACCAAACATCTTTCTTTCTAAAAGTTCATTTTGGAAAGATAAACAGTTTATACTTATTAAAGGTTGTCCAGAACAGTCACTAAATTGATGTATAGATTTAGCTACACTTGTTTTTCCTGTTCCCTTTTCTCCTATTACTAAAACTGGTACTGTACTATTTGCTACTTTTCCTATCATCTTATATAGCTCAACTATCTCTTTAGTTTGCCCTATAAGTTTATCTCCTGAACTCTTATGTTTGTCCACTCTTTCAGCTAAAAGCTTATAATCTTTTACTGATTTTTCAATAATTTTAATTATTGTTGTGTTATCCACAGGCTTTAAAATATAATCATAAGCTCCTGCTTTCATACTTCCTGCAACAACTTTTAAATTAGAAGTCTCTCCAAGAATTATGATTACCCCTCTTTTTTGGTACTCTCCAACTTTTTTTATTAAATTGATTAAAGCCTCTTCTTGAAGATTTTTTTCCTCTATAACTATAGTTTCATATTTTTTATTTTTTAAATATTCAATAAAATCTGTTATATTTTCTGCAAAAGTTAATTCATTTTCAAAATTACTTTCTAAATCATCTTTCAAACTTTTATCTAATCTAAAACCTAAAAGAACCAAATTAAGCCACCTCACATATTAATTTTTTCCTCTCAAAGTAAAATTATATTCCAATATAACATCACCTTTAACGTTCATTCCATTTTTACTCAAATAAATCTTCCATGTTCTTCCTATCTCTTCTATTGCACTGTTAATCTCAGGAACCCCGCTACCTTTCTCTAAAAATAGTGAAGTTACATTTCCATATTCATCAATATTCATACGAATTCTAACAGTTCCATGAAGTCCTTTAAGTTGAGCACTTTCTGGATATACAGGCTCCATATTTGAATTGTCCCATCTTGCTACTATATTTCCATCTTCTGTTCCTAATCTATATCCACTAGGTAGTCCTTCAGCATCCCCTTCTGCTTTTAATATTCTTTCAAATTCTAAGTCATTTCCCTCTTCAGAGTTAAAAGCTAATTTTTTTTCATCTGTTGTTAAAAACTTCTCATCTTTTAATTCTGAATTCTCTGTGGAAATATCAATATTTTCTTTAGCTAATCCACTGTTTGTTATATCCTCTTTTAAAGTCTCTATTCTTTTTGTCTCATTTTTACTTCTAGTTTTCTTAACTAAAGTAGGATTACTTATACTTGAAAGTACATCTATTTCTGGCCCTGAAATATTTTTAGCAATATCACTTAATGTAGGTTTCTTCTTTTCTTTAACAACAGTTTCTTGTTTTTTTGTTTGAGCAGAAGTAGTATTTTTATTAGTTATCTCTTTTTTTATCTCCTTTTGTACCTCTTTTTTAGGAGTTTCTTTCTTTGGTTCAGCTGTCATATTTTTAGTTTTAGTATTACTATTTTTTTTACCTTCCATTTTTAAACTTTTATTATTGTCATATGCAACTAATCCAACTTTTATCTTCTTATCAACTATAGTTTCAACTGAAAGACTTGGTATTACCAATAGTATCAGTAAATTTATGAGAACAGAAAGACCTAAACTTATATAATCAGTTTTTTTCATCTTCCCACTCCTTATTTACTACTTGCAGTATCAATATCTAGTGAATTAGCCCCAGCTTCTTTAGAAATAGTCATTATCTCTACTATATATCCATAATCTAATTTTTTATCAGCACTTATAACCACATTTTTCTCAGCACTATTTTTAAATTTCTCTTCAAGTTCAGCTTTTAAATTTTCCTTATTTACATTAACTTTCTGAGTTTTTCCCTTTTCCTTATAATTTAAAACCATATTTTTATTTTTATCAATAGCAATCTGTATCTCTTTTATATCTTTTATCTCTCTTATTGTAGATTGTGGTAATTCTATCTTTATTCCACTATTGATATCTTCAAAAGTAGTTGCAACTAAGAAAAAGATAAGCAAAAGAAATACAACGTCTATCAATGGAGTTATCTCAAGAGTTAACTCTCCCTTTCCTCTTCTCTTTGTTCTCTCTATTTTCATAATTTCTCCTATCTTCTGAAGTAGTTTATAAGCTCAGTACTTGTCTTTTCCATATCATTTATTTTTTCATCTATCTTCTTGTTAAAATAATTGTAAAAAATAGTAGCTGGTATAGCAACAAACAATCCTCCAGCAGTTGTAAATAGTGCCTCTGATATTCCTTTGGCTAGTACTGAAGCATCTCCAGTTCCATGAATTGATACTGCTTGGAAAGCTTTTATCATTCCTGTTACTGTTCCCAAAAGTCCTAATAATGGTGTAATATGAGCTGTTAAAGATAACATCCACATATGTTTTTCTAGCAGTGGTATCTGTGCCATAGCACTCTCTTTTCCTTTTTCCTCAAGTGCTATAGGATCTCTATTGTTACTTTTATATAACTGAATTAAAATATCTTTTAACACTTTTGCTGTTGAAGATCTTTTTGTATTTAATAAAACAATCGCCTCTTTAATAGCACCTTTTTCTATAAGCTGTCTCAATTCTGGATTGATTTTATTAAAGCTATCTTTTTCTTGAAATTTAAAATATATAGCTCTTTCAATTACTACAAATAATCCTAAAATAGACATAGCCAAAATAAAATACATTAAAATTCCACCATTTTTTAACCAATACATTGTTCTCTCCTTTTAGTATCTAAATTAAGATTAAAGTGCTATTATAAGAGCTATTACTCCTACTGCTCCAATTATATATTTTAAGAATGATTTTTCCTCTACACCTTGTGAAAGTTCATCTTCTAATGCTGATTTTTCACTTTGAACAACTTTTATTTTTTGTTGTTGCTCTTTTAAATTTTCACTTGATAGTTCCACAGATCCTGTATTTATATTTTGATTTTTTAGAAGCATCTCTTTAGTTTCAATCTCTTTTCTTTCTAATTGCTCCTTATTAACTCCAGTCACCTGTTTATCAATAGCTGTAACACTTTCCTCTGCACATACTACCATTGTGCTTAATAAAAATAAAGATGCGATTAATTTTTTCATTCTAACTCCTCCTATTTAAAAAAATCTGCATATTTTTTTGCTTTTTCAGCATTTACACCTTTTAACTCATTATAATATTTTGTCGCTTCAACTTTATTTCCAGATTTTAAAGTTAAATATATCAATTTTTCCAATACAAACTCTCTATAATTTAGCTCTTTTCCTAATGAATATAATTCTTTATAGAGAACTATTGCTTCCTTCTCTTTTTTCATCTTTTCATTAAGTTGAGCTGCTTTTAATTTAGAAACTTGAGAGTATTGACCATTATACATTATATATCCCTTTGTATAACCACTTAAAGCCTCATCATTTTTACCTTCTATCTCATTTATATTAGCTAACTGATACAATACAAAATCTTTGTATATACTATTTTCCATCTCATTGACTTGTAAATAATATTTTTTTGCCTCTTTATATTTTTTATTCTTAAAATAATTTGATCCAATATTTATACATGCATAGTCTTTATATCTTGGGCTATTCAACAGTTTTTCATATTCAGCCATTGCAGCTTTTTTATTTCCCTGTTTTTCATAAATAAGTGAATCATAATAACTTTTTATATCTAAATTTGTTATTCCCTCAATATATTTTTGAGCTGCTTTTAGATTGTTTTTAGCTAAGTGAATATCTAAAATCTTAGCTGCTGTATTATCTTTTACAGTTGGGTCAACAGAACTACTATAAAGCTCTTCATAGTTTTTCAAAGCTTTTTCATTGTCATTGCTATTTTCATAGATCTCTCCAGACATCATTAAAAGAGTATCTTTCATTCTGCTAACTGGATATTTTACAAGAAACTCATTTTTTCCCTTTTCAAAATTGACAGTGTCTCCACTATTTAAAAGTATTGTCAAATACCAATAAAAAGCTTTTTCTCCATAAGTACTATCACCATAATTATCTACAACATACTTATACTCTTCCTTAGCTTTTTCATAGTTCTTTTCAGAGTAGTATGATTCTGCTATTTGGAATCTTCCATAAGCTTCAAATCCCTTTTCATTAGCTAATTTTAGATAGTATTCTCTACTCTTTTCAAAATTATCTTTTCTAAAATAGCTAATTGCCAATTTATCTAAAGCTTCATTTTTATTTTCAGGATTTTCTAAAGTTAGATAACTTTCTCCATAGTTAATTGCTTCATCATATTTTTCCCATAAGAAATAGTTTCTCATCTTATTAAACTTTACTTTTTCTTGCATAGCTGCATCAGCAGTAGCATCATTTTCAAGTTCAGTAAAATATCTATCTGCTTCATCATATTTTCCCATTCCAACAGATGCTATCCCTTTTAAATATTTTATCTCAAGATTTCCTTCTCCAGCTTCAGAGTTTAAATACTCCATCATCTCATCATATCTTTGTTCAGCCAGTAAAGATACTACTAAGTTATTTAAGATATTAAAATCTTTTCCTTGAGATAAAAACTCTTTATATACATCTATTGCTAGATCAACTTTTCCACTTTTATAATATGCCTCTCCAACAGAAAAATAGATATTTCTTCTATATTCAGTATCATTAGGATATTTAGTTTTATACTCATAGAATCTTCTTTGAAGATCATCTATATCCTCAACTTTATTATCTATTACTATTATTCTGTATAGATTTTCAAGATTAGGAGTTCTTGCATAAAGTCTACCATAATAGTCCTTTGATAACTTATACTCTCCAATTTCATAGGCAGAGTTTGCAATTATCAAATTTATATTATCTGTATCCTGTTGATTTACAACAACTCTCTTTATCTCGTCTCTATTTCTAATTATCTTACTATAATTTTTTAACTTATAATCTATAGCAAAAATATAGTATAAAGATTGATTATAGTAATCTGTCTTTTTTAAACTTTCAAAGTATTTTTGTGCTTCTTTTAATCTATTTAATTTATATAAAGAAAATCCATACCCATACATCAATTTAGGATCATTTGGAGTGTTAGTTTTAGAGTAGTAACTAATTGCTCTATTATAATCTCCTTTTGTAGCATATAGATCCCCTATCATTCTCATAGCTTCTCCATACTCTTTTGTTCCTTGAAGCATAGAAACATAGCTCTCTACAACCTCTCCATTTCCTCTATTACTGTATATCTCTATCAGATTAAGTATTGATTTTCTACCATAAGCACTTGATCTATCTTTTTCTACAACTTTTTTAAAAGCAGTTATAGCATCATCAACTCTATTTTGCTTATAATAAGCTGCCCCATAAAGATAATTCATCATTACCTTGTTTTTTCCACTATTTTTAGAATAATTATCCAAATATAATATTGTTTTTGGATATTCACCTTTATTATAAGCTAACATTGCTAATCCTAGCATTGAATCATCTGCATATTTTTTATTTAATTCTATTACCTTTTTAAATAACTCCTCTGCTTTAGGATAATTTTCCTTTGCTAAATATGTCATAGCAGCATCATAAAAAGCTTTCTCATAGTAAACTCCATTTTTATCTAAAGCTTTAAGATAAAACTCACTTTTCTCACTTTCTCCTAATGCAGTATAACACTTCATCAAATAAAAGTTTATCTCATCCTTCTCTTTTCTGCTTAAATTACTATTTAAAGATAGCATTTTAAAATACACTATTGCTGTTTCATAATCCTCTTGTAGTAAAGATGCCTTTGCTATTCTATCTTGTATATTTTTTGCATGCTTTGACTCTGGATATTTTTTTAAGAATTTTACTGATTCTGTTACCGCAATAGAAAACCTCTTTTGCTTATATAACTCATCTAAAAATGCAATATCCTCTTTTTCAGAAGCAACTAATATCATATTTGTACTTAATAACAGTGCAAGCACCCAATGTAACTTTTTCAATGTGCTCCCTCCTAAATTTTATAAAAATTTTTTAAAACTTTTCTTATTTCTTCGATAGATACAGTTGTATTTACACATGGTTCATTGAGTATTTTATTAAATACCCCAATTACTTTTACAGGAAAAGCATCATGAATACCAGACATCAAATCTCTTTTACATGCTACTGCTATAACTAAATTTGGTCTTGTCTCTTTTATATGTTTTCTTGCTAAAGTTCCCCCTGTAGCTATTTTTATTTCCACTGGATATTCTTTTTTTAATTGTAATAGATCACTTATAACACACTGTCCACAATTACGACAATTCTCTATATCTGAGGTTACTTTATAGGGACACACATATTTTTGAACACAATGAGGTAATAGGATTAATGTTTTTTTTATCTCTCTATTTTGTAGCTCTTTTTCTACTATTCTATTGTTATATTCTAAAAATTTTTCTGCTATTTCATTTTTTTCAACAGGATTTTTTTTTCTATCTGTAAATAAAAATAACATATAATAAAAATCATATACTATTTTTCTAAAAAAATTAATGTTCATTCTTTTACCTCGTTAATTTTATTAGAAAATTATACCACAATTATATTCCTATTTCAAACATTCTAAATTTTATTCACAAGAAAAATAGAGCTAATGTTCTTTATTAGCTCATTTTTCTATAATTAATCTTTTAAAGCAAGTGGCATAACTACATAAAGATAATTATTTTCTCCTTCTTGTCTAATTCTAACTGAACTATTAGGACTTATAAAGTTTAAAATAATATCACTATCTTTATCTAAGTTTTGAATAAATTCTGATATAAATTTAGCATTAAGAGAGATCTTTATTTTTTCTCCCTCATATTCTACTTCTAGTTGTTCATTAATTCTTGCAATATCATTGACTCCATTTATTTTAAGAAGTTTCCCTTCTATCTCAAATGTTGCACCATATTTAGATTCTGCATTATTTTTTACAAAGATTATTATTCTTCTTAAAACTTTTAAAAACACTTCGTTATTTATAATAAGAGTTTTATTGTAAGCATCATTTCCTAAAATTCCTTTATAGTTAGGGAATACTAAGTCTATAACTCTGCTTACCATCAATGTTTCAGCTATTTTAAAATATATCTGTTTCTCTGTTGAATATACTACTATTTCAACCTCTTCCATATTTTTCAATAATTTAGTTAAAGCTTCTGCTGTATTTAATGGAATACTAACTTCTACATTTCCTTTTATCTCATCTAATTCTTTTTCTAAGAAAACAAGTCTATAAGTATCAGTTGTTGCAAACTTTAACTTCTTACCTTCATTTTCCATTCTAATACAGTTTATAGAAAGATTATCACTTGATGTTGAAGCTGCAAATTTTACTTTTTCTAAAATATTAGCAAGCTCTACACTATTAATTTTAAAATTCTCTTTATCTTTAACTGATTCTACATTTTCTATAATATTAGGAAAATCTTCTGGATTCATTAAAGAAAATTCTGAAGCAGAGTCTGAACTTTCTATATAAAGATTGTTATCTCTTACACTTAAAACAATCTCTTCATCTCTTATCTCTCTTAAATACTCATCTACTAATTGATGTTGGAAAACTATTCTCCCCTCTTCTATTATCTCTTCTACCTTTGTTTCTGTAGTGATAGTTGTTTCTAAGTTAGTTCCACAAAAAAATAGATTATCTCCTTTAGTTTCTAAGTATGTACAAGATATTATTGGTTTTATTTTATTCTCACTAATAACCTTTTCAACTATTTTTAATCTCTTTAAGAACTCTTGTCTTTTTACCCTTACAATCAACTTTTTTCCTCCCTATTTAACCTTAATTAAAAAAAACCTCTTTTAAATCTTTAGTGTACCTAAATTTAAGCTTTTCTAATGTTCTTTTCTCTATTTGACGAACTCTTTCACGAGTTATATTCAATTTTTTTCCAATCTCTTCAAGTGTATAAATATCAGAACCATCCAATCCATATCTCTGCTTTAATATTGACTTTTCTCTCTCATCAAGTTCCTCAACTAAATCTCTCACATGTTTCATTCCCATTTCACGAAAGATCTCCTCTTCCATAGAGATCTCTTGTTCTTGAGCTATAGTATCTTCCAATGAGATATCCTCTCCAATTGACATACTTAAAGACATAGGATCTTGAAAGTCCCTTATTATATTTTCTACTTTTTCTGCATCTATATGAAGATCTTCTGCTATCTGTTCCACCGAAGGATAACTTCCCCCTGTTTGAAGTTTATCCATTATATATCTATTTATCTTGTTTAAAAGATCATATTTATATGATGGTATTCTTATCTCTCTTCCCTTAACAATAATAGCTTTCATAATAGCTTGTCTTATCCACCAAACTGCATAAGTTGAAAATCTAAAGCCTTTATCTATATCAAATTTATCAATTGCATAGATAAGCCCCATATTTCCTTCACTAATCAGATCAATAAAACTCATTCCCTTATTCACATAGCCTTTAGCTATATTCACTACTAATTTTAGATTAGAGGTTATCAATTCGTTTTTAGCTTCAATATCTCCATTTTTAGCTTTAACCAAAAGAGAAAACTCCTCTTCTTTACTTAATAACTTATGTTTTTTTATATCCTTTAAATATAAATTTATAAGATCTTTATCAGCCATTTTCTATCCCCACACTTATCATATTTTAATAAAATTCTTCTTTTAAAGTTCTTTCCATAAGTTCAGTTACCATACTTGTTGCATCAGCATCTTTATAAAGAATATTATAAGTTGCTTCTAGTATTGGCATTGATATATTTTTTGCTTTTGCTTGCTCATAAACTGCTTTTACTGTTGGTACCCCTTCAGCTACCATTGTCATTTCATCTAGTATCTGTTTAAGCTTTTGTCCCTTTCCTAAGCACTCTCCAACATGTCTATTTCTACTATGCTTACTTGCACAAGTAACTATCAAATCTCCTATTCCACTTAATCCTGAAAAAGTTATCTCCTTTGCTCCACATGCTTTTCCAAATCTTGTCATCTCTGCAATTCCTCTTGTTATAAGAGCTGCCTTTGTATTATCTCCAAATCCCATTCCATCAGCAATACCTGCTCCAATAGCTAAACAGTTTTTAACAGCTGCCCCAATTTCAACTCCAACCATATCTTCATTTAGATAAACTCTAAAGTTTTTGCTATTAAACAATTCCTGTATCTTAGCTGCATTCTCTTTTTTTCCTGCTGCTACAATTGTTGTTGGTATTCCTATTGCCACTTCCTCAGCATGAGTAGGTCCTGACAAGATAACTATATTTTTATGAAATTTTCCTTTTATCTCATCTTTCATAACCTCAGATAGACGCATTCCTGTTGAAACCTCTATCCCTTTTGCAGTATTTACAAGCAGCATATCCTCTGTAATATCATTTGAAAAATTTCCTATTACACTTCTCAATACTTGAGAGGGAACTGAAAATACAACATATTTTATTCCATCTAACAATCCTTCTCTCTTATTAGTTACCTTTAAATTATCTGGAAATTTTACACCAGGTAAAAATCTTTTATTTTCTCTCTCTCTTTGAATCTCCTCTGCTCTCTCTTGATTAAACTCCCATAGAGTTACATCATACTTTTTTCTTGCTAAAACAAGCCCTAACGCTGTTCCCCAACTTCCTGCACCGATGATAACTACTTTTTCCATAAAATTTCACTCCTTATTTTAGCTTAAATTTATTCTCTGTTCCATTCATTAATCTAGTAATATTTGTTCTATGTCTCCATATAACAAAAGCTCCTATTAAAAGTGTCATTATTATTAAGGGCATTCTTCCTACATTATTTCTAATAGGGCTAAAAGCAGTAAGAATTGGCAGTGCTGCTGCTGCTATTATAGACCCTAACGATATATATCTTGTAAAATATACTACTAATATAAATATAATTAATAGAGCTAAAGTTACATTAGGAATTAAAAATAAAAATACACCTAAACTTGTTGCAACTCCTTTTCCACCTTTAAAGTTTAAGAAGAATGAAAGAGAGTGTCCAACAATTGCTAAAACTCCTATAACTAAAAGGATATTTCCTGAAACTCCAAATCTACTAGCTAAAAATGGGGGTAAAAATCCTTTTAAAGCATCTAAAATCAATACCATTATTCCATATTTTGGTCCAAGCACTCTATAAGCATTTGTAGCTCCTGAATTTTTACTTCCATGCTCTCTTATATCTATATTTTTAAAATATTTCCCTAACCAAACACCATTTGGTAATGCTCCCATAACATATCCTAAGACTAAAAAAAATATTATTTTCATACTCAATCTCCTATATTTTTATTTTTTATATTCAAAATTGTAATTTAAATAACCCTGCTTTTTATCACCTCTTAATAATAGATATTTATTTTAGATTATATCATATAAAAATAGAAGTATAAAGTAAGAAATAAAAATTCTATTTCCTATATTATGTGATTTAGTTACAGACAAAAGAAAAAAAATAATATATAATAGAATCAAGAAAATAAAATTAAAATAATCAAAGGAGGCTTTCATATGGCAATTTTACATATAACTAAAGAAAATTTTGAAAAAGAGGTTTTAAAATCAGATGTTCCTGTGGTAGTGGATTTCTGGGCAGCATGGTGTGGACCTTGTAAAGCTCTAGCTCCTAGACTTGAAGAAGCTGATTCTCAACTTAATTCTGAAGTTAAAATAGCAAAAATTAATATTGATGAAGAGGAAGAATTAGCTGCTCAATTTAGAGTAATGAGTATCCCTACTCTTCTACTATTTAAAAATGGAACTCCTGTTGAAAAATCTGTTGGTTTAGTTTCAACTGAAGAACTTTTAGAGTTTGCAAAAAAATAATCCTTCGCAAAGTTAATTGATAAAAATCTCTCTATCTAAGATATTCTAGATAGAGGGATTTTTTTATTAGCAAAACCATATAAATCTTTAAATAAAGAAAAATTTTGTTGAAATAATTATTTTTAAATTCTATAATATAGAAAATAATTGGTGGGTGATATTTATGAACAAAAAGTTTTATTTATCAACTTTATTTTCACTCTTCTTTTTAATAGTTGGTTGCTCTAATGTCGGTGTTTCTCCTGGAATAGGTATAGGTTGGGGAAGTGGTGGACATTTTGGTGCTGGAATCTCTTTAAACACTTGGACAACCTCAGATAGTTGGGGAAAAGATGAAGTTTACAAAAACTTTTATATAAAAAACTTTAATTATCTTGTTGAAAAATATAATGTGTTGGTTAATAATAAAGAGCATACTTCACAAGAGATTAAAGATTTAAAAATAAAAATGTTAGCTCTCAAACACCAAGTAAACAGAGATTGGAATGAGATTGAAAAAAGAAAAGAGTTTATACAGGATTTTAATAAAAAAATTGATTTTTATATTAATAATTTAAATGATTTAGAAAAATAAAATATTTAGGGAGGGTTTATGTTTAGTTTAGTTGAAGGAGCTAGTTTATCATCTTTTATATTTTTAGGATTGGCATGTTTTTGTGCAGCTTTTATTGATGCTATTGCTGGTGGTGGTGGTCTTATCAGTTTACCTGCATTTTTAGCCTCTGGTCTACCTGCTCATGTGGCTTTAGGAACTAATAAAATAGCAGCTTGTTGTTCTACTATTGCAAGTAGTGCAAAATTTGCTCAATCTGGAAAGATAAACTGGACTATGATGAAAAAGTTAGCTATCTTTTCTTTTATTGGTGCTGTATTAGGAGTTAAAACTGTTGTGATGATAGATTCTAAATATCTTTATCCAATAGCAATTGTTCTTTTACTTTTGGTTCTTATCTATACTCTTCACAATAAAAACTTAGGTGAAGAGAACCAATTTAAAGAGCTTACTAGTCAAAATATTAAATATGGAATTATCATGGCATTTGTTATGGGATTTTACGATGGTTTCTTTGGTCCTGGAACTGGTTCTTTCTTAATTTTTGCTTTAATAAGAATCTTTAAGTTAGATTTTACAAATGCCAGTGGAAATGCAAAAATATTAAATCTATCAAGTAATATTGCAAGTGTTATTGTTTTCTCTTATATGGGAAAAGTTAATCTTCTTTATGCTTTTTCTATGGCTGCTATTATGATAATTGGAGCTACAATAGGAGCAAAAATGGCTGTAACAAAGGGAAGTAAATTTATTAAACCTATGTTTTTAATTGTTACAACTATTGTTTTAACTAAAATGATTGCTGAATCAATATTCCATATTGATATTTCTAGCCTTATAAAATCATATATGTCTATATTTATCTAAGTTAGAAAAAAGCTGTTATCTCTCTTCACGAAAGAATAACAGCTTTATTTTTAATCAAATATATATCCTATACTAAATTGTGAGATTATCTCTCCATCTTTATTGTCTTTTGATAAAGAGAACTCTATCGGTCCAAATAGAGAGGTGTATTTCAGTTCTAAATCAAATCCTTGGTGATAATCACTCCACATCTGCGGAACTTTCTCTCCAAACATACTATCCTCTTTATCTTTAACCTCACTATAACTACCTATATTCCATTTAGTTCCTATATATAAATTTCTCAAAATCTCATACTCTAAACCTAATCTTCCAATTAAAAACTCATCAACTAATTTTTGATGAACCTCATATCCATAAAAAGCAAACTCTTTATTTTTTATATTATTTCTTGTTCCACCTAATTTTACATATTGATCAATAGAGATATTATCTCCTGAAATTACTCCACCATACATACCATAAGATAAAGTTAATTTTTTTGTTAAAGGTATATATCCATCAACAACATACAGAGGTCCATATAAGTTAGAATTAGAATTCCCCCAAGTTCCTTCCCATACATAATTAAACTCTCCTTTAATACCAGATGTTGGATTCATCAATCCATTAGTTTTATCAAGGCTTAATTTTAAAAAGGCTTCATTATATTTTTTAGAATACTCAAATTGTTCTGTCCAACTAAAACCTGTATCTTGTTTAAGATTTGTATAATTAAATGCTGCTCCATAAGCTGCTAATATCTCATTGTTATACTGTGTCAAAATTCCAGTTTCAAATCTTAAATTTTCACTTGTATAATCTGCTATCTTTTTCCCTTTATCATATAAATATAGCGGTGCCTCATTGTATGAAGCATTTGCAAAAATACCTATCTTATTTGATACTCCGTAATAAAAGAAATTATCTGCTGATATTCCTAAATAATCACCAAATTGAGCATTTATTGAAGATGTATTTCCTAACTTCTTAGTATTTGAAAATTCTGTTCCTATATTAAATATAGTTCCATACCCTGTTGAATAACTAGCTCCTATCCCAAATATATTAGCTGGGTTTATCTCTGCATCTAAAACTAAAGTTGTTCCTTGAATATCATAATATACCTTGTTGATAAAATCTGTGCTATATATTTTTAACATAATCTCTTCTAATTCATCATATGAAAGATACTTATTTTCATATTTTTCTAAAAGTTTATTTAAAATCTCCTTTTTATTTTCTGGGATCTTATCTGTATACTTAATATTTTCTATATATATTTTATTTTCAAGCATTCTCTCTTGATATTTTTTCTCTCTTTTAGGAAGTTTCTCAATGGAATAAAGTTGTTCTAAAGTAGCTTTTTTTCCTAACTCTACTAACTCTTTTCCCTTTTTAGTATCAGTTGCACTATAAGTTTGAATATCTGGAGATATCAATATAGTTGCCATATTTCTCTGTTCCTGTGTTGAAGAGGCACTTTGAATAGTTACCAATTGGTTTAGAACACTTAAAATATTATAATCTTTGTTGTCCTTTACCTCATTCCCAACATCACTAGCTATTACAATATCTGATCCCATTGCTAAAGCATCTTCAACTGGAAGATTTCTTGAAACCAATCCATCTACATAAAGATTTCCATCTATTTCAACTGGCTCTAATATTGTTGGTATAGCTATACTTGCTGTTACCGCCCTTGCTAAATCCCCTTTTTTTAGTGCTACTGCCTTTCCACTATTTAGATCAGTTGCCACTACTCTTAAAGGAATTGGCAATTTATCAAAATCATTTATCTCCTCTGCTCCTGCAAAAATCTTTTTTAATCTCAAATATATTATCTCTGTATTTCCTATACCTTTTGGCAAAGAAAGATTAAACTCCTTATCATATCTGATAGTAGCTGCATATTTTTTATTATTTACCTTTTGTTCCAATGGAACTTTCTTATTTTCTAACTCTCCATTGATATAGCTATTCCAATCAGTATTTAGAAGCAATTTTTCTATCTCATCTGGAGTATAACCTATTGAGTATAAAGCCCCTACAACAGCTCCCATACTTGTTCCTGTTATATAGTCAATTTTTATATTATTTTCTTCTAATACTCTTAAAACTCCAACATGAGCAAGCCCTTTTGCTCCACCACCACTTAAAGCTAAACCTATCTTTATACTATTTTTATCTTTTTTTAATTTTACAGCTTTAGACTTTTCTAAAAATTTTATCTTATTATTTAAAATATTTATCTGTTCCTTTAATTTTTTTATCTCTATATCTTCTTCCAATACTTGAGAATTTTTTTTCTGCACAGTACTAGAAAAACTTTTCATCGGTGTAATTGGCATATATATTATCAAAAATATTATCAGTATATTTATAATCTTTTTCATCTCTTCTCCTAATTTTTTTCTATAAATAATTTATATTATACCAAGTTTTAAAAATAAATAAAATACAATTATGATAAATTTGATTTTTTATGTCAAAAATGTTATAATTACTAGGAATAAAAATGATTTTTTTTATAAAGGTTTAAAGCTAATTAGACAATTTATTTTTTTTAAAAGGTGTGTAACAGGCGAGAGCATAAGCAATTAAAACAATAAAAAAAATTAAGGATTTGAAATAAGAATGTTAAAAGAAAAATTACAATTTTAAAAGCTCTTTAGAGGGATAATCTAGGGAGCTTTTTTATTTTTTCATGGAATGATTTATATATTGCCTTTTCTCCAATATGGAAGAAAATTATTAAATATCATTAAAAAAGTGTGAAAATTGTTATTAAATTATTAAAAGTTGTAATTAAAAGTATAAAATCGCAATTTCCGAAAAAAACAACCCTGTAATTTTAATTTTAAAGGACTTTAGAAATATATTTGATTAAATATATAGCTTATAAATTTAGTCTGTAAGGCTATAAAATCAATTTTAAGGATAGGGAGAAAAGGGGAAAAATAAAGGCTTTTCAAGGGTATTATTTTAAAAAGTTACATTGTAACACCTTGTAACGTTCCTGTAACATTGTAAAAACTTATAAGGAAGGCAATTAAAAGACATTGTCACATCATTGGCCAATGTTCCAATCATCTAAAGAGGAAAAAATATTTTATTGGAGACCATAGAGCAACTGATCACAAGCAACCTAATTAATAATTAAATCTAAAATTCTTAGGTGTAATAAGGTATAAAAATTATGCTTTAAATTATACCTTTAAGCCTGTTAATAATATAAATTAATGAGCTTATAAAATTAAAAAAATTGTGTTTTAAATATCTAATTTAATATTTTAGCAAGGATATAAAAGGGGCTAAAATTTAAAATAATAGAGGGAGAAAAGGGAAAAAATATAATATTGATTATAGAATTAAAAAAGATGTGATAATGCTAAACTACCACATCTTTATTTTTTTATTATTAGGATTAATACTAGGAACAATTTTTATAATTCCATGTATAGAATAAAAGCCCCAGTAATTTATTTTGGGGCTAATACTCTGGCTATGTTTTTTTATCATTCATATCTTGGAAGTGTACCAAAGTTAATTATTATTAAATCCATATTTAAAAATTAACTTTTACACTATCTTGAGAGTATAACATGATTTTAACATATATTCATAAAAAAGCAATACAACAAAAAAATTAATGACATGTAAATATTAATTATATCGCCCTTTCTCCATATGGAAGAAAATTATAAATTTAAAGTTCTGTATTTTTTAAAAATTGTTCTCTTTCTTTAATAAGATTTTTTAGTTCTTCCAGATCTTCAATAGTAGCTTTATTTTTTATAAAACTTCTTGCCACACTTCTATTGGATAAATATTTTGCTCTCTCTCTATTTTTTTCTTGCCATTTTTTATTTGCCTCAGTTTGTTTATTAACTTCCATTGTATCATCTCCCTTTAAGCATTAATATTATAGCTAGAATAGTTATTAGCCATATTATAAAGATAATAGTTAAAAATACCTTGTATTCTCTTTTCATATTTGTTAAAATTGAGGTAGGGAGTTACCCACTCCCTAGGGGTTTTAGTTATCTTGTTATTAAATAAATGATTGCTAGAAAGGTTAAGTTATTTATTATTATAACTAAGATACTAAATTTTAGAATGGCTGGTAAATCGTTGGCTGATTTTACCAGCTCTTTTATTATCTCCCTCAATTTTTTTACCTCCTTTCTTCTAAGATATTTACATTATACTATTAATAGTATAAAAAGTCAATACTTTTTTTATATTTTTTATCTCTAAATCATAAAAATAAACAATATAAAACTAATTTAATTTTGAGAGAGTAGATCAACGGATCACAAGCAACCTAATAATTAAATCTAAAATTTTAACCCTATCAATGAGCCTGTAAAATTAAAAATATAGGTTTTAAAATATAGAGCTTAATTTTATATGGTGAGGATATAAAAAGGGCTAGAATTAAAAATAGTACAGGGAGAAAAGGCAATAAATAAAAAAGATGTGATAATGTTAAACTATCACATCTTTATTTTTTTATAGAATAAAAGCCCCAGTAATTTATTTTGGGGCTTTCCTGTAGTATCGCTGAGAGATGAAAACTACAACACAATTATATCATACACCATAAAAATTGATAATAAAATTCTATGAAAATTGTAATATTATTATAAAAATATTTTTTCATGGAGAAAAGGGAAAAAATAAGAGCGTGGACAAAATAAGAAAAAAATTATAAAAAGTCCACCCTAGGTGGTACTTTTTATATAAAAATGCGTGGACATTTTTTTAATAAAAAATCTGCAGTTCTAAAAAGTGAAAAAAAATGAAAATTAAAAATTAAGTTCCTAATTTTAGAGGGCTGGAGAGAAAAAATTATTTTGAATAATTAAACCACATATAATACAGATTATCTGTGTAGAAAAGTTATTTTGAATAATTTTTTTATTGAAAAAAGAAAAGTGTAATTTTATTTCTTGAGTATTAATATTTTATTTAAAATTTAGAAGTATAAAAAATATTCCTGTAGGAGAAAAGGAAAAAATATTTTATAAATAAAAAGTTATTAGAAGTTTTACCCACAATTAAAACAATTCTATGCTTGGAATATTAAAAGCACTGGAAAGAAATATAATTCTTTTCACCACTTGCAAAAGTTAGAAAAGGGATTTTCTCACGAAAAGCAATTCACAAAATGTATATATATTTTGTGAGTGCCTAGTCGTGAAGCAAACTTTTAATAATTCTTTAAAACTGGAACAAGATAAAAAAAGATTGTAACTCTTTAGAAGAAAGAAAAAATATTACCTTAGTGATATTATCGCTAAGGTAATATTTTATTGGAGCAAGGGAGCAACGGATCACAAGCAAGATATTTTTTATACTGGAAAAAAGAAAAATTAAAAATCAAATATTTCACGTTTAGGAGTGTCTATATTGTATATACAATTTAAACACTCTTTTCTTGAAAAAAGTTTCTTTTTAACTCTAGCGAGTGAATAAAAATAATTATTGTGCCTTTTCTCAAGTATGAAAGATTTTATAAAAAAATTAAAAAAAGTTTAACTTTATATCTTGGAAGTGATATAATATTTTTATCATTATATCATCAGAAAAAAGCATTATAAAAGCCCTAGTTATATACTAGGGTTTTTATATTCTTAATATAACTATAAAAGAAAGGGGGAGCAGATACAAAAAAAATTGCTTTTTAATCTGCGTTGTGCTATTATGAAAATAAAAATAAACTCAAAGGAAAATAAAGATTATTATTGTCAAAAGTGTAAACAATTTATTTTCTCAATAAAGGATAATACTATTTTTTTCCCTAATCGTGTAAAAAATTTATCTTTGAATGGGAAAGAATGTAATTTTAAATGTATCCGTTGTAATGAAGAAATAAAAGTTGAATTAAAAGAATAAAATTAGAGCTTGAGGAGCTAGGGTTTATAGAAATATAAATCATAGCTCTTTTATTTTTTGAAAAAATTAAAAAGGGGGCTGAGAGTATGGAAAAACTAGATTTAAAACGATTATCTAAAATTGGAATTGATAGGATAGTTATAAGCAACTTTAAAATTAATAACTTTGAGAAATTAGAAAAAAAGGAGTTATTGGAAAGATTAACTTTTACTAAAAAATTTTCTTTAAAAGATGAAAATTACAATTTTTCTTATTGTAACAACACCAAAGAGAATGGCGATGAATATGATGTAACCTTTTTGGAGTTTAACCCCACTAAGATTATGACAGGTTTAAATATTTATAATTCAAATATGGAAGAACTGAAAAAAAGTATTGAATTTTTAGAAACTTCTTTTAAAGAAAATGGAATTGATTTAGATTTGAGTAATTCAAAAATAAAAGAAATTGAATTAAATATCACATTACCCATAGAGTTTCAATCACTAAATGAAGTTATTAATTTATTTGGAAAGGCTAATAAACGTAGGGGGCTAGGAATTTACACAATAGATCCTGAAGAACACACAATTCAAAAGATGCAAAAATTAGGAACTTTTTATATAAATTCTAGGAGAAAGACAGGTAAAACAATTAGAATATATGATAAAACAGCTGAATTACAAATTAAAAAAAATATCTTTACACCAGAACCGTTAACAAGGGTAGAAGTTTTATTTGGAAGAGATTTTATTAGAGAGGTATTGGAAAAAAAAGGGATAGACAACCAACTAAATTCTTTTTTAACTTTAAAAGATATTGAATTAAATCAAATGTTCCAAGATGCTTTAAAACAAGAATTAATAACAAACGTAGAAAAGTCATTGGAAAAATTAGAAAAAAAATTAATATATGCTTTTAATAATTTTCGTAGAAATGAAAAAGTGAAAAGAAAAGAAAGAAAAAAAATTATTGAAAAAGGCAAGATAGTGCCAGAGTGTTACAAGGAAGAAAGAGGAGTTTTTAAATATTTGGAGAAAAATTATTGGTTATTTGATAAGAGCTTTTTAATAAAAATGTGTAATTTAATTGAGAGTAGGGACAGAGGAGCTTATATTAAGCAATTAAAAAAATATATGCATCTTAATAACTTAGATTTATATAAAGACTTTATAAAAAAAGTATTTATATAATCTTTTTTCATGCAAAAAACAAAGGGATTTTTTATTTACGAGCTAAAACGAAAATAAGTCGCAACAAAAAAACATCTTTTAAACTTGTATTTATAATAGTTATCAAATTATAATTTCAAAAAATCAAAAATACAAAAACCTACTATAGTTAATTTTAGTGTTTTTTTATACTTTTTTGTATACTTAATTGGTACTTTTTAAAGGACATTTTTTATATAAGAATTGAAGTCTATCAGAAATAGAAAATATATTTTATAAAAGAGGGAGGGGGTAGGTAAAAAAGTTTTAGGGAAAAATGTGGACACCGCATCGATGGGAATTCTTTTCGCAAAATTCCAAATAGGATTTTTTTCTGAAAAATTTTAAAAAATTAATAAGGAAAAAAATAAAATGCAAATATAATTACAAGAAATTATTTAGGAAATAATATTCAATTTAAAATGGTTGATGGGCATATATATGCCAATGCAACATCTATGTGTAAAGCTTTTGGTAAAGAAGTGAAAAATTGGACTAGACTAGATCAAACTCAAGAACTTGTTGATAAAGTACAAATAATTGAAGTATCAGCAGAAAAGGGAACTATTGTTAAAGCTAAAAATGCCACTTCAAAGTTAAGTATTATTGATGGAATGTTAGGTATCAAAAAGGAAATTATAGATGATATTTATAAACCTATTAGTTGGAATTTAAAAGAATATGCCTGTATTTTCGACACATGTAGTAACTTTCTTGAAGATAGCTCTAATATAGAAAAAGATTTATTCGATGTAGTTTTGGAAATCACTAGAAATACAGAAAATGACTTTATTTATAATCAAATTATAAAAGAACCTATAAATAGTATAAATATCACACCAGAAAAAACAGGGGAACAAGTAAGAACAGAATTAAAAGATTTTTGTAATTCTATAACTGTAAATCAAAAAAGAATATATATTTCTTTTAGTTTATTTGATAAACTAGAGTTTCTTTCTAAAAAATTAAATATTTCATTAATAGCTGATAATCCTAATATTTTAGGCGGTAAATTACTTTGTGGTGTTCCAATAGAAGCTTTTGAAAATAATGTTTTAAAACCACATAATCAAAAAGAACTTATAATATGTGGAGATCTCTATGGAGCTATTGCATTATTTAGAAAGAAAAATTATGAATTTGATAATACAAATGCTTTAACTTTTGGTAACACTTCATTTAGAATTATCCAAAGTTACGATTGTAAAAAAGGTTATAATGATATAGTTGTAGGAGAAATAAACCTATAACTTCCAATAGTTATAAAAACCTAATTATAATAAAGAGATGAAAAAATGAAATTATTAAAAAAAGATAACTCAGAAAAAATTAACCTAACATTAGAGAAAGATAATAACAATAAAATAATTTTTAAAGAAGAAAATGGAGTAATAAAAATTACTCGTATTTGTTCAAATATCAAATATCTTTTAAATACTTCTGATTTTGATTATGCCTTTACATTTTACAACGATTTTATAAACAGTGGATATATATTGACAAAAGGAAAAGAATTCTGTTCTAACCCCAACAAAAAACAACCCTCTAATTTTGATTTTAAAGGACTTTAGAAAGATATTTGATTAAATATATAGCTTATAAATTTAGTCTGTAAGGCTATAAAATCAATTTTAAGGATAGGGAGAAAAGGGGCAAAAATAAAGGGTTTTCAAGGGTATTATCTTAAAAAGTTACATTGTAACACCTTACAACATTCCTGTAATATTGTAATAACTCATAAAAAGGACAATTAAAAGACATTGTCACATCATTGTCCAATGTTCCAAGCATCTAAAGAGGGAAAAAATATTTTATTGGAGAACATGAGGCAACGGATCACAAGCAACCTAATAATTAAATATTAAATTCTAGGGTATATATTAGCATCTTAAAAAATGCTTATAGATATTAATAAAAAAATCATTGGACAATTTGACTAATGAGAATTAAAGGAACTTTTAAAATAAAAATATAAAAGTATATGGGTACAGTTTAAAAAAAACCTTAAAATTCCAAAGCTGTAAAATTTAAAATAAGGCTTTTAAGTTGTCAAGGTGATAAAGATTACCTTTATACACTTGGAAACCTGTTAATTTTAAAATTAGGTGGATTAGAATTGAAATTATTTTATATTGCAACTATAAAAAATAGCTTTCTCCATTCTATCCCTTGTAAAATTCAAAATAAGGGGTTTTAAATATCTAGCTTAATATTTATCTAGTAAGGGTACAAAAAGGGCTAGAATTTAAAATAGCACAGGGAGAAAAGGAAAAAATATAATATTGATTATGAAATTAAAAAAAAGATGTGGTAATGGTAAACTATCACATCTTTTTTTTTATAGAATAAAAGCCCCAGTAATTTATATTGGGGCTGATATCCTGACCGTGTTTTTTTTATTATTATAATCTTGGAGGTGTCCCAAATCTATGATTTTTTAACCCTTAGGGGTGTCCTCAATATAATTATAACTTAATGTCTCCAATAAAGCAAATATAAAAAAGCCCATAAGGGCGAGGGCGAAAAATTATTTTCTATCTAGCCAATCACAAATGATTTTAGCTAAAATACCGGCAATCACTTGCAGGGCTAATTCTTTGAGAAAATTCATTTTCACACCTCCACAATTTCAAATAATTACTGTCCAGCCACGGACAGAATAAAAGCCCCCAACAAGTGAGAGCCTCCATTCTGGCAATGTTTTTTTTAATTATTTGAAATGTGTTTACCCTTATGGGTGGTGTTCACACTTTAATTATAGCATATATTTTATTTTTTTCAATACTTTACAATACTAAAATATAACTTTTACTATATCATAACATATACTTAATTGATACTTTATTAATAATTAATTATATTATTATTTTCTTTTCTTTCTACTCCATTCTATAAAAGGCAATCATTAGAGCAACCACCAACACCAAAAGCCCACTCCAAAACAGTAAACAGAGGAAAGCCCATAGTAATTCAACTAGCACCCCTATAACCTCTAATAGCCCCATTGTAAAGTTTTCAAAAAAGATGAGCATTAGAAAAAATATTATAAAGAAAGCTATCACAATATAAAAAGCTAACTTAAAAGCAGACATTAAACCACCTCATAAAAACAATAATAATTTTATCTGCCTCACGTATAGGCGTTTTAAAAAGTTTTAAAAAAAATTGCTTTTGCAATTTATATGTATAAATTATATATTTTCTAAATTCTTTTTTATATTGCCTTTTCTCCTGTATGGAAGAAAGTTTTTATTTCAATTTTTCCTTTCTCATTATAGCTAGTTTTACATTAAAATAATCTTTTAATTCTTTAAAAAAATTCTCATAATTGTCAACAGGAAAAATATCAATATATTTTTCTTCTTTTTCATTATTTGAAAATGTTTTTATTTCTTTTACCAAAAATTTTTCTTCTTTTGGATCTAATTCCACAATGTATTCTCTATTTTTTAAAATTTCTTTTTGATTTATTTTTTCTAAATTCCAATAAAATTCATCATAAAAAATGGAATATAACTGATTAAATGATAATATTAGTTTATCCCTTTTCTCCCTTTCTTGTTTTGTTTTTTTATTAAGTGCCTCTTTAAAATCATAAAATAAAAGTTTAGCATGATTTTTATGTATTAATCTTTGGTAATTTCTAGTTTTTAATTCATTGTTTTCTTTTTTTTGCTTTTCCAATAAATCATAAAAATTTAAATTTAATTTATCACAAATCAAAATTAAAGTATTTTCTGGAATAATATCCCCCGTGTCGTATCTTCTAACAGTTGAAATACCTTTATTTATTATTTTAGTAAAATCTTCCTGTGTTATTTTTAATTCTTTTCTTTTATCTTTTATAATTTGGTTTATAACTGGTATTTTATTCATATTTTTACCCCTCTTTATTCCTTATTTTTATTTTTCTTTTTCAAAAAATATTAAAAAAGTATAAAAAAAATACTGTTTTTTATTGACAAAAAATTGTTACAATGTTATATTGATATCATAATAGTGTTTTTAAAATATTATTTAGTATTTTTTAGAATGGCGTTTTAAATATTTTTTATAACTTTAAAGTTATAATACCATAACAACACTAAAAAAGATATAAAAGAATATAAAAAGAGGTGAACAAATGAAAATAAATGTTGAAAAATTAAAGACTGCACAGGCTGAAAATTGTTTAACTAATCAAGAATTATGTAAAAAAGCTAATATTAGTTATTCAACACTTGTTTTAATAAAAGCAAATCGTAGAGACTGCAGATATACGACAGTTGGGAAAATTGCAAAAGCTTTAAAAATCTCAGTTAATGAATTAATAGAGAGAGAATAAAAGTTAATTAATAATTTAATACAGGCGAGGTTGAGGGTAACAACTGCAAAAACCCAAATATTAAAAAAGAGGTGAAAAATAATGAGAGATTTAGTTGAAGCAATGATTGAAAAATTAGATTACTTTGAAATTGAGTGCGAGGACTTAAAAGAAGCTGCTTATAGTGAACTTGAGGTTAATGAGTTCCCAGACAACCAATATCTTTGGAGCATAATTGGAAGCATGGCTGAAATATTAGAACAATACACAGCCTAAAAAATGAGGTGAGAGAATGAAAAAAATAAAATTTACTTTACAACTACCAAGAAAACATAAAGTTGTTTTTATAGAGGAACAATCAGAAAATAAGTTACTATTTGAATTTATAGGAAACTTTAAAGAGGAAGAAAAGCAAGATAAAACAATGACTTATGAGGAGACTTTAAAAGAAATATATCAATTATTAGATAGTGGATTTGAAATAATGGCAGATTAAAAAAGAGGTGAAAAAATGTTAATGGTAAAAGTAAACTATAAAAAATTAAATAGAGAAATGGCAAGACAATGTTTAAACTGTAATGATTTAGCCAAAAAATGTGGGTTATCTAATACAACTATATATAGATTAAGGCTAGAGGGAGCAATTACACAGGGAAAAACATTGGGGCTAGTTGCTAGAGCATTAAATATTGATATTGATGAGCTGATAACAGAGGACGGAGAAAAGGCAATATAAAAAAGGGGTTAAAAATGAGAAATAAAAATAAAAAACCTTTTAACAACTCAAAACTTGAATTATTAAAAGGCTCTAAAAATGTGTTATAAAACACCGTGACAAGTAAATTATAACATATTTTGAGCCTTTGGAAAAGAGTTATTTTTTAAAGGCTTTTTATATGGCTAAAAATCAAAGAAAGGAGAGATAAAAGAAAATGAAAAAACAAGATTATTTTTTACGTTGTTTACTGGTGGAGACTTTAGCAAATATAGGAACGCACTTTATAGACAATGAAACAGGGAAAAGCGATGATAAAAAAATCATCAATGACCTTTTAAAAAATGAAGAAATAAAAAACAGATTTTATGGAGTATTAGAAATTGAATTACAAGAAGTATTAAAAGAAGTTCTAAAAGAAGTTGATGGAATTTACAAAAAATAATACCATAGGTATTCACAATTAAAGAAAGTTATTAAAAGGCTCTAAAAATGTGTTATAAATCATCGTGACAAATGATATTACAATATTTTAGAGCCTTAAAAAATAAATTTTAGGAGGCTTTAAGATGCACATTATAAAAGAAATTAAAGAAACAAATGGAACAAATGAAGAAACTTGGAAAGTAGAGACAAAAGACAATAAAACCTACTATGTAAAAGAATTTAAAGATGCTATCAAATTAGCTTTTCAACTTGGAGGGCTAATCAATGACTAAGGAAGAAAGAACATTTTTAATTCAATTTATAAGTAGATCAGATCTAAATGATGAGCTTATAAAATTAGAAACTCAAATACTAGATTTTTTTGTTAATTTCGCAACTTCCGAAATAGAGAACAAACAGGAAAAAACACCACAAGAATTTTTACAATTAGAAGAAAACTTCTTGAAATATTCCGAGCTAGTAAAGTACCAATACTTTAATTATGGAATATTAGCCCAAAGCTTAGAAGAAAATTATAGTTTAAGCTTTACACCTCAACATTTAAAAGAAGTATTACCTGTTGACAATTATTAAGCTTTGGAGGTGTGAGAATGGAAAAAATAGATTTAAAAAAATGGGGAAATTTTAAAATATATGGAGATTATGCAAGGTTTAACTATTGTCCTATCTGTGGAAAAGAAAAAAGCAACCCTGATTTTAGTGTAAATTTAAAAACTGGGCAATATTATTGTTTTAGTACTAGGAAAAGTGGAAATATAAAAGAATTTGAAGATTTTAACATCGAGCATATAAAAATTTTTAAACCTGTAAAGGAACAGGAAATAAAAGATTTTAGAGAGGTTCTTTATAACACTAAGCCTCTTAATGATGAGTGGATAAACTATTTAAACACTAGGGGTATTAGTGCCACTAATGAAGGCATTAAAAGAACTATGAGAATAAATAAATATAATAACCTTACTATACCCCTAACAAATGGCAATGAAATAATAGGGGTAAAATACAGAACTATTGATAAAAAATTAAGTTCTGAAAAAGGTAGCCAATCAAATTACTTTATAAACTGGCAAAATATAAAAGATAATGAGTATGTGATCATAGTCGAGGGAGAAATCGACCTATTAAGTAGTATTGAAGTTGGGTTCTCTAATGTTGTTAGTTTACCCTTTGGAGCTATGAACTTAAAGTGTATAGATAACCAAATGGAATGGTTAATAAACTTTAAAAAAATAATTATAGCAGTTGATAATGATGAGCAGGGAGAAAAGAGCAGGAATCAAATAATAGAAAAGTTATTAGGCTATAAAGATAAGCTTTTTATTGTCAATTTAGGAGAGTTTAAAGACTTCAATGAGGTTTTAACTAATGTTGGGATTGAAACCCTTAAAAATATTATCCTAGGGGCTGAAAAAATAAATAATAATATTGCCTTTTCTCCCTCATCTGACCCCTCTTTTTTTGGAGAAAAAAACAAATTTTTATTTGATGTATTTGCAAGGTACTTAAAAGAAAAGTTTAACATTATAAAAATTAACAGTGAATTACATTGTTATAGTGAGGGAGTTTATATCAAGGGCGATACACTGGAGAAAAGAATGATTGAATTAATTCCAAATCTTAAAAACAGTCAAAGACTAGAAGTATTAAGGTATTTAGAAATCATTTGCGAGGAAAAAGAAAAAAATATAAGTGGGCTTATTGCTTTTAAGAATGGAATCTATAATATAGCCACTGATCAGATGTTAGCCTTTAACCCCAAATACATAATAACTAATAAAATACCTTGGAATTATAACCCAAATGTCTACAGTGAGTTAATGGATAATACATTAAATGAATTTGCTTGTAATGATATAGGAACAAGGATTTTAATTGATGAGCTTATAGGATACATATTATTTGATAAAAATGAGCTTGGGAAATCCTTTATTATCATAGGAGATAAAGCAAATGGAAAGAGTACCTTTTTAAAATTATTAATTCATATGGTAGGTAAAAATAATTGTAGTGCTTTAAGTTTAGATGATATTGTAAAATCAAGGTTTAGAGTGTATCAAGTTGCAGGAAAATTATTAAATATTGGAGATGATATAGGTAATGGATATATTCCAGAGGCTGAAATATTAAGAAAGTTAATTACTGGGGATATAATCACAGCTGAACAAAAGGGAAAAAATCCCATTGAATTTTATTGTTACGCTAAATTTATATTTAGTACTAATGATATACCAAGAATAAAAGACCCAACAGGAGCAACGGCGAGGCGTATTATTATAATTCCATTTAGAAATAAATTTGATATTACAAATGCAAATTATGACCCTTATTTTTTAGATAAAATCAAATCTAAGGAGTGCATGGAATATTTAATAATAGTGGGGTTAAAAGGATTAAAAAGAGTATTAAAAAATAAAAGATTTTCAGAAACCCAAGATACACAAAAATTATTAAAAGAATTTAATAAAAATAATAATCCAATCTTAGAATATATTGATTTTTTAGAGAATGACCACGAACCACCTATAAAATTAAATCAATTAATTAACCAATATCCATGTATGAAGATTTTAAACGGCTTTTATGAGTTTCCTAATAAAGAGAGACTAATCGGCTTTAATGAATGGGCAACAAGTAACGGACATCGAATAATCTCAATACAAAAATTTAAAGATTTTATATGTAATCAATTTAATTTTGAAGTAAAAAGAATTGTAAAAAATGGGAAACAAGAAAGATATTTTATAGAAAAGCAACCATTAATTTAATAAATATGGGCGTTATATATCTTATAAATAATAAGAGAAAAATATTAAAAACAATGTCCAGTTTTTTAAAGGTAAAACCAGTTAAAGACCAGTTATTTTTTAAAAATGGCAAGTTAAAAAGTATTAATTTTACTAAGTTATATTAATATATTGCCAATTTGCCACTTTATTTTAAATATAATTAAAAATAAAAAGAAAAGAAGAAAAAGAGAGAAAAGAGAAAGAAAAAAAGAGAAAAAATAAATATATATAGTAGTAAATAACTGTAATGGAACTGGCAAAATGGCATTTTTTATTTTTAAATTGATTTTAAGGATTTTTTATAACATTTTTTATAAAAAAATAACTGGCAATATAATTACTAAAAAACTGGCATACTAAATTTTATAATTCAAAGGTGACATAATGAAAAAATATAAACTTGAGAAAGGAAGCACTTTTATAGAGTTTTATTATACAGGGTTAATGATAGAAACATCTTGGGAGCTGGAGGAATATATAAAAGTCAATCAGTGGTATTACAACAAGATGAGAGAGGATATAAAAGAACAGTTTAGAGAAAAATATAAAAGATTAAAAGCTATGGAGGAGAAAAAACAATGTTAATTTTAGAAATTAAAGGGGAAAAATTAGTAATTCCAGAGCCTAAAGATATACCATTTTTAGAAGAAATTAAAAAAAATATATTGGAAGATAAGGGGAAAACTTACCAATATTTAAAAAGAGCTTATTTAAAGTTTAGGAATATTGACAATTTACCATTACAGGAAAAAGAAAAAAGGTTAATAGCTGAAATATTAAAGAATAATAGTTCTATTGATAATCAAATAAGATATGTTTGTGCCTATGGAACTATACAAGGGGCTTTAATTAGTGAGGTAGCAACCAACAAAAATATATTTGATAACTTAAATAATGGGATTGCTTTTTATAGAAGTTAAAGAGCATGGAAGAAAATAAAGAAAAATAAAATTAATAAAGCAAGGTAAAACATATTTTTTAACCTTGCTTTATTTTTAAAGCTTGTTAAATTAAAAATAAAAGGTTTTAAATATCTAGCTTAATATTTTATCTAGTAAAGGTACAAAAAGGGCTAGAATTTAAAATAACACAGGGAGAAAATAAAAAAAGCCCATAGGGGCGAGGGTATTGATTTACTTTACTTTTTAGATGACTTACTAAAAAAGTATAATAACATTGCTCCAATGATGAAGACAATTGTAACCCCACCATCAAAATTAATGTTTTCAATGTAAACCATAATAACCCTCCCAAATAGATTTTGATTACTGTCCAGCCACGGACAGAATAAAAGCACCCACAAAGTGAGTGCCTCTATCCTGGCAATGTTTTTTTTAATCAATTCTATTTAGGTAAACCCCTACGGGTTAGGTTTACAATAACATTATAGCTCTAAATTGTAAAAAATGCAAATAAAAAAATTTTATGAAAAATTATGATTAAAAATGATAAATAATAAAATTATATGAAAGGGAGAAAAGGAAAAATATTATATATTGTCCTTACTCCTAAAATAAAATGAGGTGAAAAAATGAAAAATCCTAATAATTTTGGGTCAGTTTATAAAATGAAAGATAAGCCAAGACGAAGACCATGGAGAATAGTTAAAACAGTAACAGAACTTGGAGGAGTAACAAAAAGGAAAACTATTGGTTATGCTAGAACAAAAGCCGAGGGATTGGAATTATTAGCCAAGTATAACACTAATCCTTATAACCTAAATACAACTAAAATGACATTTAATGAAGTTTTAAAAAAATGGCAATTACAACATTTTGAGAAATTAGAACCAAGAACAGCGACACAATATAAAAGCATCTGCTTACACTTTGAGCCTATAAAAGATATACCAATGCTAGAATTAAATACAATGCAACTACAAGAGTTATTTAATAGTTTAGAACTTTCTACGGCATCGAAAAGACAATTAAAAGCAGTACTTAGCCAAATATATAAATATGCTTTAAAAATGGATATAGTTATAAAAGATTGCAGTGAGTTTATAGAACTGGGGAAAAAGCAAGCAGTTATTGAAAGAAAAGTTTTTACCAATGAAGAAATATTGAAGTTATGGAAGTATAAAGAACTTGAGTTCGTTGATACAATTCTAATAATGATATATACAGGGCTAAGGATAGGGGAACTATTAACCATAGAAAATAAAAATATAGATCTAGAGAACAGAACTATAAAAGGTGGAATTAAAACAGATGCAGGGAAAAATCGTATAATTCCAATCAATATGGAGATACTCCCATTGATTAAAAATAGAATGAGAACAGATAAAACACATTTAATTACTGGAATGAGAGGAAAAAAAATGGCATATCAAAGATATCACATGATTTTCACCGACTTAATGGAAAAATTAAGCATGAACCATACTATACATGATTGTCGGCATACATTTGCATCATTGTTAAGTAATGCAGATGCAAATAAAATAAGTATAGCTAAAATAATTGGACATAGTAGCTATTTAACTACTGAAAAGATTTATACTCATAAAGATGTTGAGGAATTAAAGAAAGCGGTAGATTTAATAAAATTACAGTAGAACAAAATAAAAAAAATAAATAAAATTACATATTTTTTTATAAAAAAATGTGTGTTTTAGGTGTGATAGTTTAAAAAAATTAAATAAAAATTCTTGCTTTGAAACGATTTTTAAAAAAAATTGATGAGATAAAAAGAAAGAATTTAAAAAGATTTTGGAAAATTTTAATAATCTGTGGTATAATTACTAGAAAAATAAAACTCAGAATTATGTAAGTAGTAAGAAGTAAATGGTGAATATTTTTTGACTTTTTACTCCTTATTATTTACCTTCTGAGCTTTAAAAAAACTAAAATGGAGGAGTTTATGTTTGATGAAAAAAAAGTTGAATTAGAACTAGCTGGAAGAACACTAAGTTTTTCTACTGGTAAAATAGCAAGACAATCTTGTGGTGCTGTAATGGTACAATATGGAGATACTGTACTTTTAAGTACTGTAAATCGTAGTAAAGAACCTAGAAAGGAAGCTGATTTCTTCCCTCTAACTGTAGATTATATTGAAAAATTCTATGCTGCTGGAAAATTCCCAGGTGGATTTAACAAAAGAGAGGGTAGACCATCTACAAATGCTACTCTTACAGCTAGACTTATAGATAGACCTATCAGACCAATGTTCCCAGATGGGTTTAACTATGATGTACATATTGTAAATACTGTATTTTCTTATGATGAAAAAAATACACCTGATTATTTAGGAATTATAGGATCTTCAATGGCTCTTATGCTATCTGATATTCCATTCCTTGGACCAGTTGCTGGAGTTGTAGTAGGGCGTAAAGATGGAGAATTTATTTTAAATCCTACTCCTGCTGAATTAGAAGAGAGTGAACTTGAACTTTCTGTTGCTGGAACAAAAGATGCTGTAAACATGGTTGAGGCTGGAGCTCAAGAACTAGATGAAGAAACTATGTTAGCTGCTATTATGTTTGCTCATGAAAATATCAAAAAAATCTGTGCTTTCCAAGAAGAATTTGCTAAAGCTGTTGGAAAAGAAAAAATTGAATTTACTAAAAAAGAGGTATTACCTCTAGTTAAAGATTTCATTGATGAAAATGGAATGGAAAGATTAAAAGCTGCTGTTCTTACTCTTGGTAAAAAAGCTAGAGAAGAAGCTGTTGATAGTTTAGAAGCTGAACTTATGGAAGCTTTCATCCTTCAAAACTACGAAGGTGTTGCTGAAGAGGATCTACCTGAAGAAGTTATTGATGAATTTAAACTTTACTACCACGATTTAATGAAAAAATTAGTTAGAGAAGCTATTCTATATCATAAACATAGAGTTGATGGAAGAAAAACTACTGAAATCAGACCTCTTTATGCTGAAACTGATGTTCTTCCTATTCCTCATGGATCTGCTATGTTTACAAGAGGAGAAACTCAAGCAGTTGTTATCACTACTCTTGGAACAAAAGAGGATGAACAACTTGTTGATGATTTAGAAAAAGAATACTTCAAAAAATTCTATCTACACTACAACTTCCCACCTTACTCTGTAGGAGAAGTTGGAAGAATGGGTTCTCCTGGAAGAAGAGAACTTGGACATGGATCTCTTGCTGAAAGAGCTCTTAGATATGTAATACCTTCTGAAGAAGTATTCCCATATACTATCAGAGTTGTATCTGAAATTACTGAATCAAATGGATCTTCATCTCAAGCATCAATTTGTGGAGGATCTCTTTCATTAATGGCAGCAGGTGTACCTATTAAAGAACATGTTGCTGGTATTGCAATGGGACTTATTAAAGAGGGAGAAGAGTTTACTGTTTTAACAGATATCATGGGACTTGAAGACCACTTAGGAGATATGGACTTTAAAGTTGCTGGAACTAAAAATGGTATAACAGCTCTTCAAATGGATATTAAAATAACTGGAATTACTGAAGAGATCATGAGAATTGCTCTTAAACAAGCTCATGATGCTAGAATGGAAATTCTTGAACTTATGAATAATACTATTCCTGAACCTGCTCCAATAAAATCTACTGTACCTAGAATTCATCAAATGAAAATAGCTACAGATAAGATAGCTGTTCTTATTGGACCTGGAGGAAAAAATATTAAAGGAATCATTGAGAAAACAGGAGCAACTGTAGATATCAATGATGATGGAAATGTTTCTATATTTGCTAAAGATGAAGAAACACTAAATGAAACTATAACTCTTGTAAATTCATATGTTAAAGATGTTGAAGTTGGAGAGATCTACAAAGGTAGAGTTGTAAGCATCACTAAATTTGGTGCATTTATGGAAATACTACCTGGTAAAGAGGGACTTCTTCATGTTTCTGAAATCTCTCATGAAAGAGTTGCAAATGTAGAAGATGTATTAAAAGTTGGAGATGTATTTGATGTTAAAGTTATCTCTACTGACAATGGAAAAATTAGTTTAAGTAAAAAGAAAATTTAATTATTTTTAGGGAGAACACAGATACCCTCTGTGTTCTCTTTAATATGGTATAATATTAATGAGGTGAAGAATGAAATTTGCTTTAATAAGCTTAGGATGTAGCAAAAATTTAGTTGATAGTGAAAATTTTATTGGAATTCTTGTAAATAAAAAAGGATTTGAAGTAACTAGTGAACTAAATGAAGCTGATATGATAATAGTAAATACTTGTGGTTTTATTGGAGATGCTAAAAAAGAATCTATTGAAACTATTTTAGAAGTAAGTGAGCTTAAAGAAACTGGTAACTTAAAGAAAATTATTGTTACTGGTTGTCTTGCTCAAAGATATGCAGAAGAGATATTAAAAGAACTACCTGAAGTAGATGCTGTTATTGGAACAGGAGAGATTGATAAAATAGAAAAAGTTGTAGATGAAATTCTTAATGATAAACATCCTGTTGAGACTTCTAGCATGGATTTCCTTGCTAATGCTAATACAGATAGAATTTTAACAACTGCTTCTCATACAGCTTATTTAAAAATTTCTGAAGGTTGCGATAGAAGATGCACTTACTGTATTATTCCTCAACTTAGAGGAAGATTAAGAAGTAGAACTATTGAGGATATATTAGTTGAAGCTAATAATCTTGTAAAATCTGGAGTAAGAGAGTTAAATCTTTTAGCTCAAGAGACTACTGAATATGGAATCGATCTTTATAAAGAAAAATCTTTAGCAAAATTAATGAAAGAGCTTGTAAAAATAGAGGATTTAAAATGGTTAAGAACATACTATATGTATCCTGATTCTGTTACAGATGAGTTAATTCAAGTAATGAAAACTGAAGATAAAATTTGTAAATATTTTGATATTCCTATTCAACATGTTTCTGATTCTATCCTTCAAAATATGGGAAGAGCTAAAACTGGAGCTCATTTAAAAGATATTCTATATAGAATAAGAAAAGAGATTCCAAATGCAACTTTTAGAACATCTGTTATAGTTGGATTCCCTGGAGAAACTCAAGAAAATTTCGAAGAGTTAAGAGATTTTCTTGAAGAGTTCCAATTTGATTATGTAGGAGTATTCAAATATTCAAGAGAAGAGGATACAAAAGCATATGATATGGATAATCAAGTTCCTGAAGAGATAAAAGAAGAGAGATGGGTAGAGCTTACTAACCTTCAAAGTAAGATAGCTGAAAATAAAAATAGAGCTATGCTTGGACAAACTGTTGAGGTTATGATTGATGGAGTTTCTACTGAAAGTGAGTATCTATTAGAGGGAAGAACAAAAGGACAAGCACTTGAAATAGATGGTAAAGTTCTTACAAATGATGGTACAGCAAAACCTGGTGAAATTGTTAAAGTTAAGTTAGAACAAAACTTTGATTATGATTTTATTGGACCAATAGTTGAAAATGAAAAACAATAATTTTTAATGTTACGGAGGAAAGAATATGAACCTACCTAATAAACTAACTTTTATAAGATTGGTATTAGCTATCCCTTTTATCTATTTTCTTCAAGAATCAGGCAATGTAAGTGCACATTTATCTCTTACTTATAGACTTATTGCTTTTGCTATCTTTGTTATAGCTTCACTTACAGACTTTTTTGATGGTTATCTTGCTAGAAAATATAATCTTGTTACAGATTTTGGAAAATTAATGGATCCATTAGCTGATAAGATTCTTGTGATTTCAGCTTTAGTTTTATTTGTTGAGTTAAAATATATTCCAGCTTGGATGTCTATTATTGTAATAGCTAGAGAGTTTTTAATCAGTGGAATTAGAATGCTTGCTGCTGCAAAGGGAGAAGTTATTCCAGCTGGTAAATTAGGAAAATACAAAACTACAAGTCAAATGATTGTAATTTTAATTATGATAATTGTTGGAAATCAACCATATAATTTTTATTTAATGATGATTCCTATAATTTTAACTCTTTGGTCTGGGTGGGAATATACATCAAAAGCTAAGCATTATTTTATGAATTGTAAATAATAAAATATTTCATAAGGGAGTGTTGTAAAATATGGTTCTATTGTTTAAAATTGTTGATTTGCTAGTCTCTATTATCAATACCCTTATAGTTATAAGAGTTATACTTTCTTGGCTATCTCCAAATTCAAATAATGGATTTACTGATTTGGTTTATGGCATCACAGAACCTATCTTAAAGCCTTTTAGAGTATTACTTCCTATGGGAAATTTAAGAGTTGACTTATCTCCAATGGTAGCCTATATCTTCTTATCAATAATAAGAAGATTGGTTTTTAATTTATTATTTTAATAGGGAAGCTATTGCTTCTCTATTTTTCTTAAAAAACAGGAGTTGATTATTGTGGAAGATATTATAAGTGAATACCATATTCCTGTCCTTTATAGAGAGTGTCTTGATAATTTAGTTATTAATAAAGATGGAATATATTTAGATTGTACTCTTGGTGGTGGTGGACACTCAGAGGGTATATTAAAAGAACTTTCAGAAAAGGGTAGACTAGTTTCTATAGATCAAGATCAACAAGCTATTGATTTTGCTAAAAAGAGATTGGAAAAATATGGAAATAAATGGCAAGTATTTAAAAATAACTTCGAAAATTTAGATACAGTTTTATATATGGCTGGTTATGATAAAATTGATGGTATCTTAATGGATATAGGAGTTTCATCTACTCAATTAGATGATCCTGAAAGAGGTTTCTCATATAGATATGATACTAAACTAGATATGAGAATGAATCAAAATAATCCCCTTTCAGCATATGAAGTTGTCAATGAGTATCCAGAGGAAAAATTAGTGAAAATTTTCTTTGAATATGGAGAGGAAAGAAATGCTAAAAAAATAGCTAAATTTATTTGTGAAGCTAGACAGGAGAAAAAAATTGAAACTACTGGAGAGCTAGTAGCTATTATTAAAAGAGCTTATCCTGAAAGAGCTGCTAAACACCCTGCTAAAAAAACTTTCCAAGCTATTAGAATAGAGGTAAATAGAGAGCTTGAAGTACTTGAAAAAGCTATTGATAAAGCTGTGGACTCTCTAAAAATCGGTGGAAGACTGGGAATTATAACTTTCCATTCATTAGAAGATAGATTGGTAAAAACTAAATTTAAAGATCTAGCTACTGCTTGCAAGTGCCCACCAGGACTTCCTATCTGTGTTTGTGGAGGAAAGGCTAAAGTTAAATTAATTACAAAAAAACCTATTATTCCTGAAGGAGAGGAGTTAGAATTTAATAATAGAGCTCACTCTTCTAAATTAAGAGTTGTAGAAAGGATAGGTTAAAGTGAAAAAAACATTTCTTTTTGTATTTTTTATTATAATTTCAGTTTGGATTATTCACGGTTCTCTTTTGATAAAAATCTCTAAACTAGAACAATCTATCAATAAAGATAAAAAAGAGTTAGATATAGTTGAAAAAGAGTTAAATAGAAAAATTATTGAGTATGATACAAAAATTGATTTAGATAAAATTGGAAAAGAGATGAGAAGTAAAAAGAAGATGGAAATTTCCAATAAAATCAATTTTTTCCAAATAGAAAATTAAATAATATCATCAACTTTGGAGGATAGATGGTAAAAAAAGATCAAGTAATTGAACTAGAAATAGATAAAATAGTAAATGGTGGAGAGGGATTAGGATATTATAATGATTTTGCAATATTTGTTCCTATGTCTGTTCCACAAGATAGATTAAAAGTTAAAATTATATCTGTTAAAAAAACTTATGCTCGTGGACTTATTGAAGAGATTATAACTCCAGGAGCTGAAAGAGTAGAAGATCTTTCAAAAGTAACTTTTGAAGATTTTCAAGGTTGTGACTTTGCTATGTTACAATATGATGCTCAACTAAAATATAAAAAACTTATGGTTGAGGATGTAATTGAAAAGATAGGTAAATTAAAAAATATACCTATTTTTGATGTAATTGGAAGTGAAGATCCTTACCATTATAGAAATAAAATTATAGAACCTTTTAGAAAGTTAAAAGGAGAGATTATAACTGGATTTTTTAAAAGAAAATCCCATGAAGTTTTTGAAGTAGAAGAAAATATATTAAACTCTAAACTTGGAAATAAAATTATAAAAGAGTTAAAAACTATTTTAAATAGAGAGAAAGTTTCTGTTTATGATGAAAATGAGCATAAAGGTATACTTAGAAACATCATGGTTAGAACTAACTCTAAAAGTGAAGCTATGGTTGTATTAATTATAAATGCTCCTAAAGTTGAAAAGAGATTTAAAGATATATTAATGGAGTTAAAAAACAAAGTTAATGAGATAAAATCTATCTATATCTCTTTAAATACTAAAAAAACAAATGTTGCTTTAGGTGAAAAAAATATTTTTATTTGGGGTGAAAAAAATCTGACTGAAGAGATTGAAGGAATTAACTTTAATATCTCTCCTCTTTCTTTCTTCCAAATTAACTTGCCTCAAACAAAAAAATTATATAGAACAGCTATTGATTTTTTTGAAGATATTGAAAATAAATCTATAATTGATGCTTACTCTGGAACTGGAACTCTTGCTATGATCCTATCTAAAAAAGCTAAAAAAGTTTTTGCTATTGAGATAGTTCCATCAGCTACAAGAGATGGAATCAAAACAGCTGAAGAGAACAATATTAAAAATATTGAATTTATAAATGGAGCTGTTGAAGAGAAGATGCTTGAGCTTATCAATAGTGGAGAGAAAATAGATTCTATTATCTTTGATCCACCTAGAAAAGGGATTGATGAGTTAAGCCTTTTAAAGACTTCTGAGGCAGGGATAAAAGAGATTATCTATATCTCTTGTAATCCATCTACATTTGCTAGAGATGCTGAAATTTTAAATAAACAGGGATATACTTTAGAAAAAGTTCACCCTGTTGATATGTTCCCAGGTACTTCTCATACTGAAGTAGTTGGACGTTTTATAAAAAAATAATAGACTTTAAAGCTGGATAACCTCTATTTTTATTGGGTTATTCAGCTTTTTTATATTGAATTTTCGTAACTACTCACCTATTACCTATAAATATTATAAAAAGCAAAATTTTATCCCAATATCAACTAAAGCCGTAATTCACTAGAGAATATTAGAAT
>OGCV01000092.1_pt1 | contig 42456 bp, 61 predicted proteins | sample 1570201 | NCBI WGS metagenome assembly OGCV01 (sample SAMEA2582162, study PRJEB24529) | metagenome
TAGATCTCTTGCCAGAATCAGACGGGCGCCTACTGCCTTGTCCTGGCGGCGCGCCAGCTAACGTTGCGGTGGGAATCGCCAGATTAGGCGGAATAAGTGGATTTATAGGTCGGGTCGGTGATGATCCTTTTGGGGCGTTAATGCAAAGAACGCTGCTAACTGAGGGAGTCGATATCACGTATCTGAAGCAAGATGAATGGCACCGGACATCCACGGTGCTTGTCGATCTGAACGATCAAGGGGAACGTTCATTTACGTTTATGGTCCGCCCCAGTGCCGATCTTTTTTTAGAGACGACAGACTTGCCCTGCTGGCGACATGGCGAATGGTTACATCTCTGTTCAATTGCGTTGTCTGCCGAGCCTTCGCGTACCAGCGCATTTACTGCGATGACGGCGATCCGGCATGCCGGAGGTTTTGTCAGCTTCGATCCTAATATTCGTGAAGATCTATGGCAAGACGAGCATTTGCTCCGCTTGTGTTTGCGGCAGGCGCTACAACTGGCGGATGTCGTCAAGCTCTCGGAAGAAGAATGGCGACTTATCAGTGGAAAAACACAGAACGATCGGGATATATGCGCCCTGGCAAAAGAGTATGAGATCGCCATGCTGTTGGTGACTAAAGGTGCAGAAGGTGTGGTGGTCTGTTATCGAGGACAAGTTCACCATTTTGCTGGAATGTCTGTGAATTGTGTCGATAGCACGGGGGCGGGAGATGCGTTCGTTGCCGGGTTACTCACAGGTCTGTCCTCTACGGGATTATCTACAGATGAGAGAGAAATGCGACGAATTATCGATCTCGCTCAACGTTGCGGAGCGCTTGCAGTAACGGCGAAAGGGGCAATGACAGCGCTGCCATGTCGACAAGAACTGGAATAGTGAGAAGTAAACGGCGAAGTCGCTCTTATCTCTAAATAGGACGTGAATTTTTTAACGACAGGCAGGTAATTATGGCACTGAATATTCCATTCAGAAATGCGTACTATCGTTTTGCATCCAGTTACTCATTTCTCTTTTTTATTTCCTGGTCGCTGTGGTGGTCGTTATACGCTATTTGGCTGAAAGGACATCTAGGGTTGACAGGGACGGAATTAGGTACACTTTATTCGGTCAACCAGTTTACCAGCATTCTATTTATGATGTTCTACGGCATCGTTCAGGATAAACTCGGTCTGAAGAAACCGCTCATCTGGTGTATGAGTTTCATCCTGGTCTTGACCGGACCGTTTATGATTTACGTTTATGAACCGTTACTGCAAAGCAATTTTTCTGTAGGTCTAATTCTGGGGGCGCTCTTTTTTGGCCTGGGGTATCTGGCGGGATGCGGTTTGCTTGACAGCTTCACCGAAAAAATGGCGCGAAATTTTCATTTCGAATATGGAACAGCGCGCGCCTGGGGATCTTTTGGCTATGCTATTGGCGCGTTCTTTGCCGGCATATTTTTTAGTATCAGTCCCCATATCAACTTCTGGTTGGTCTCGCTATTTGGCGCTGTATTTATGATGATCAACATGTGTTTTAAAGATAAGGATCACCAGTGCGTAGCGGCGGATGCGGGAGGGGTAAAAAAAGAGGATTTTATCGCAGTTTTCAAGGATCGAAACTTCTGGGTTTTCGTCATATTTATTGTGGGGACGTGGTCTTTCTATAACATTTTTGATCAACAACTTTTTCCTGTCTTTTATGCAGGTTTATTCGAATCACACGATGTAGGAACGCGCCTGTATGGTTATCTCAACTCATTCCAGGTGGTACTCGAAGCGCTGTGCATGGCGATTATTCCTTTCTTTGTGAATCGGGTAGGGCCAAAAAATGCATTACTTATCGGTGTTGTGATTATGGCGTTGCGTATCCTTTCCTGCGCGCTGTTCGTTAACCCCTGGATTATTTCATTAGTGAAGCTGTTACATGCCATTGAGGTTCCACTTTGTGTTATATCCGTCTTCAAATACAGCGTGGCAAACTTTGATAAGCGCCTGTCGTCGACGATCTTTCTGATTGGTTTTCAAATTGCCAGTTCGCTTGGGATTGTGCTGCTTTCAACGCCGACTGGGATACTCTTTGACCACGCAGGCTACCAGACAGTTTTCTTCGCAATTTCGGGTATTGTCTGCCTGATGTTGCTATTTGGCATTTTCTTCCTGAGTAAAAAACGCGAGCAAATAGTTATGGAAACGCCTGTACCTTCAGCAATATAGACGTAAACTTTTCCGGTTGTTGTCGATATCTCCCTATCCCTCAACCGGAAAATAATAATACTAAAGTGCTTAGCCCTGCTAATAATCACCTAATCCAAACGCCTCATTCATGTTCTGGTACAGTCGCTCAAATGTACTTCAGATGCGCGGTTCGCTGATTTCCAGGACATTGTCGTCATTCAGCGACCTGTCCCGTGTATCACGGTCCTGCGAATTCATCAAGGAATGCATTGCGGAGTGAAGTATCGAGTCACGCCATATTTCGCTATCAGGATTCTGTGTGATGGTTACATCGCCCGGCCCAGGGCTGTTTAGTCATCAGCGCTTTCTGACAGTGCTGAGATTTCAACCTGTTGCAGTAAAAATGAGTAGATATAAGGCAAGTGTGCTGCCAAACCCATCTTTTACGGGGTGAAGGTAGATTTCGTATGAAGGGTATCTGGTGTCCCCTGCAGACATCTACTTGACGCGGCAGGGGATTGATTGGAATGATGTTTTTTAGATGTGAGAAATATTTTACCCGCTATTTTACCCATTGGCGCGGCTTAAAAGCTTATTCTTGAATTCACAATGGTCACGATATAACCATCTTGCTCGCCCGTGGATAACTTTGGCTTTAGGCAGGTCTCCGGACTTAATCCGGTCATAGATGAAGGTTTTACCGAAGCCAGTATCGGCCATGATGAATTTCAAATCAACCAGTGAATCAGGCTGTAGTTCGTGTTGCATGAGTGCTATCTCCGAATAGGGAATCGAACCTGCAAATCAGGCAATAAAAAACCGCATTGATGCGGCGATGGTAGGTCTGGATATCATTGAGCAATGAACAGGCCTCATCGAGTGTGAGGCGGGTTAGTCCTTGCGTAGCTCGCTGATTCTTCTGTAAGTCTCTGGTGCTTTGTTTCCGTGTATCTTCATTTCAGACTTCAACAGAGCAACGAGGGAATCCCATTCGTTGAGGATTCCTTTGAATGCCGGAACGCGCTTTGCAACCTTGTTGAATGAATCTCTGATTTCTGGAATCTGCTCAACAAGTGCAACGCATCGTCTGAAATCTGCTGCGTCATGTGGAGCGCCGAAGTGATGACCATAGATATTCTTTTTCACGTCCCAGGCGCTTGAGGCAAGAGTTGCGCTACTGATGCCGTCATCGCCGGTCGATTGCCATTTCAAAACCTTCATAGCCAAATCTGACATTTCTTGTCTCCATAAAATAAAACCCGCCGTAGCGAGTTCATATAAAAGAAATCCGCATTAAGCGGCGTCGGTGAATTCAAATAAAAAACCGGCTTGCGCCGGCTCTCTCATCTTTCTGTCTACCCATGCTGATATCGATGGCGGGTGCACCTTTTCAATAGCAGCGCGAAGTACAGCTGTACGTGCCAGTTTGTCGGTAATCTCAGGAAATCGCTTCTCTGTCTTCGGTACGTTAACAGCAACATTAGTAGAATCCGCACTGGCGAACGGATACATACCAAGAACTCTCACGTCGAGCATTCGAAGACCATGAATTTTCACTTTCAAATTACGATTGATATAAAGCTCAGTGAAAACTTCATCCATTCTCTGTTCCCACCATTTAGAGCGTATGTGCCTGTGTGGGCCGCAGCATCCAATCGCCACCCATTCAAATTTGCCAGAAAGGCGTAAAAGACGTTCAATTGATTCGTCGGTATGCCAGACCGGAACCGCTTTTGATTTTAGCCAATCAGGAACCAACTCAATCTGCTCGTCGTTTTCTGCCTCTGTCCCTTCGATAACGTCAGGTATAAGAAACCATTCAATTCTGCTGAACCACTTCCCAACAAAGTCGTAGAATTTTGCTCGTCTCTTACTCCAGTCTACCGGAGTGCCTTTCTTTAATGCTTTCATCCAGTCGCTAAAAGCGCCGTTATCAAGGCGTATATCACAAGGGAACATGGCAATCTTTTTCATCTGCTCTGGTCTGGCAAATGAAACAAAAGCCCCACCATCACGGTAAAGGGCTTTAATCAGCATATCTGTAGGGGCATGCTCATCCCCCCATATTGGGCTGCCGTGAAAGTGGATGGTCATATTATCCCCATATAAAAGAAATCCCCGCGAATGCGAGGATTGTTATTCATTGCCGATATTCACTTTTATCGCGAACACCTTTACCGGTTTATCACCGAAGTGCGGATGTGTGATTGTCTTGATTTCATATCCGTCATACGGGACGTCAATTCTTCGGCTGGAATCGTCGCGCTTCGGATATCCCTTTGTGATAATCAGGCGGTCATACTCCCTGAACATAATTCGCTTATTCCAGTAGTCATTACACAGGCGATACTCTTCCGTTTTCTCGCCTGACTTCATCTGGTCGAAATATTCACCGTTAACTGCCAGTTGAAGGTTAGCCACGGTTAACCTCCTGCGGCGGTTCTGGTAGAGGCATCCAGTGGGTTACTTTCGATGCCGGTTCTTCCCCATCGTCAGTCACTGTCCACCATTTGTTTCTCGACCAATCGTAATACCCTTCGAAGGTATCGTACTCAGTCCAGCCGTAAGACTTACCCCAACACCAAACATACTGTTTATCGTTCGGCATTCGCTCACTACAGCTTATCCAACCATCCGGAGTTACCGGAGAGTTGCCACCCTGAACAGTAGGCATATCCGGACCTTTGCGAATCGCCATGGCAAGATCGATTGGGTCGTCGTATAACCAGTCACCTGTTTGCGGATGATTGGCTTCTGCCAATTGTGCAGCCCACTCCAGGCCGTCTTTGTGTCCTTGCAGATAGTCCAGCGGTAACTCATCACTATTACTTACAGGTTCGGCCTGAAGCATGGCGGCGCGATAGGCGTTCCAGCCGACAGCTTTTCCGTGTTCAAACGCGCTGTCAAAGTCATCATCAATTTCCATCGCAGCGGGCACAGATACCGGCGCTGGCGGGGAGGCGAGCATGGACATCAACGCGCATATGGTGTCCTCGCTGATTTCAAACATACCACTGGTGTTCTGCGTCGATGCTTTCATCTCTTCGATAATGCGCTCTTTCGTAAATTCAGCCATATCCCTACTCCCCCTTTATGCTGACATTAACGCCAACTTTGCGAATCTCATCGGCGCATCTGTTGATAATATTTCTGTGAAAATCACAAAAAATTTTCGCCGACTGTGGCCCTAACGGGTGAACATCTTGCGTACGCGGCAGTACAACCTGCCGCGCCTCCAGCTCGGCAATCCGCTTCTCTGCGGCTTCCAGCTCATCCAGCAGCGCCAGCACAGCATCCGGCGTGGCCGCCTCTTTGAATTCCAGCAGGGCAATCATCGCTTTGGTATAGCGTGAAATGTTTCCCAACTCTTTTGCTTTCTGCGCCGCCTCACCCAGTGCCTGATAATCAATCTTGCTCACTGGTTGCCTCCTTTGCGCCACATCGCATTCAGATATTTGTTTTTATTCACTGAAGGAAAAGAATTTCTCTTAAGCAATTCCTCTCTCGATGGCATTGGCTTTACGCGTTGGCGAATAATCATTTCTGCCGGAAGAATGCCGGGATTGTATGCAAGTCCTCTCATGATTTACTCTCCACGACCTGGTCAATAGCCATGCTAAGTGACACACCTAAAGTCTCGATATGTTGCTGAATATCCTGTAGCGTCTGCGCCTGAGATAACAGGATTTCACGGTTGCATAATTCTTTAACCAGATGCTCAAACTTGCTGTAATAACCGATACGGCTTAGTGTTTCTTTCCCTGCATTCTCGCCTTCTTTGATAATTCCTCTTTCGCTAAGAATCAGATCGTGTTTGGTTCCGGTAATAACGTATTTTCCGAGGTCGATGTTTAGCTTCATTGTTTTCATTGTTAATTCCTCAGTCATTACTGATAGCGCCATAGCGTGAGCGGTAATTACGCAGGCGCGGGTCGATATATTCAGGGAAGTGGGTATATGTGGCTTTGCGGAATGGTCGGATTGATGTCTGGTAAATTCGCTCGCGTTCTTCTTTCTCTGCAAGCCATATACAGTGGCGAAATTCCTTTTCCTCTTTCGTTTCCTGCGGTAGAGACATTATTCGATCGTAGTTTTTTCTGAATTTATCCAGCACCTCCGATACGGAATTGCCGGAACAGCGGCGCGGGTCATCCGCACCATACTGAGGCGCTGGCATGATTTTCTCCTGATTAAATTGCGTGAATAGCGTGACGAGGGAAGGGGAGAGTTACTGGTTCCTCGTCTGGGTAGATAGGTTTGTTATGTTTGTGCCACTCGACATGGCATGACTTGCAGAGCCACATCACATCGGTTGGTTTGCTGTAGTCGCAGTGGTGCGCCTGTGGTTTACATTCTGATCCGCAGCACTCACATTGTGGTGGTCGGATTAGCTTACCGTCGCGCAAAAAATTACCCACAATGATGTGGGCTTTTCTTTTCCATGGGTTGCTCTGAATGAACCGCTTTTTGGCTGCGTTACACCGTTCTCTTCCGCGTTCCGATGATTGATATTCTCTCCTTGCTGATACTCGATGTGGCAATCCAGCGCGTTCTTTGTCGTATTCAGCCAGGCAAGCCCGGCAAGCGGCAGTTAATCCATCTCTGGATGCTCTTCTGATTTGAAATTCCCTTTCTTCCTTCTGTTGATGGCATCTTGAGCAGATTTTCATATTCAGCTCCTAGAACGGAATATCCGAATCGTCGAAGTTCATAGGTGGTTCGCTGTGATTCCCCTGCTGCTGAGATTGCTGTCTTTGTTGCTGACCGTTATTTCGCTGAGGTGAAGACTGTTCATTGCCTCCTTGCTTGCCACCAAGCATTTGCATGGTTCCACCAACGCCAACGATGACTTCGGTAGTGAACCTATCCTGTCCGCTTTGATCCTGCCATTTTCTTGTCCGCAATTTTCCTTCAAGATAAACCTCAGAGCCTTTTCGCAGATATTCGCTGGCAATTTCTGCCAGTTTCCCGCTCATTACCACGCGGTGCCACTCCGTCTGCTCCTTTTGCTCTCCAGTTTGCTTATCACGCCATTGTTCTGACGTAGCAACTGTAAGGTTTGCAAATGCCGTTCCTGATGGTGAATATCTGATTTCTGGATCATGCCCAAGGCGACCAATAATGATCACCTTATTTACGCCTCTGCTTGCCATTTATGCCGCCTGTTTTAGCTCGTTAACTCTGATGTTCATTACCTGAACGCATTTAGCCTGCGCATCCTCATTGCCAGCCATTAATTGCCAGTCACGCTGATAACGCTCGATGAGTTTTTTCTTGTCAGTTTCTGTTGACGCATAATCGCTGAAGTCTTTCAGGATTTGTTCGCAGTCAACCGATGGAGATTTCTGGTTGGTATTTTCTGGTGATGGTTTGTTATCTGATGCTGGTATTGCCCATCCCGGCAGCGATGGAGGGAGCCAGTAAAATCCTGTTCCATCCTTGAGTTTTGCCCTGTGCCATCCCTGCTTTTTATCGAGAGATGTTTGTGCAAAACCTTCCTCAAGGTTATACAGATACCGACCGATTCCCCACTGAACGGCAGCGCGCTTCATTGCACCGGAACGACCACCTTTTACGGCTTCTACCTGCGTGTTTTCAGCAGCATCCCATTTGGTTACCCATTCGGAATCAATCCTGATTGATATGCCGCATTCAACGCCTCCGTTGTTGGGAATATCGCGGTATTCATTGCGCCATCCTGCTTTGCCGCAAACATCGTCCAGGCGTTTCATGATTGCCCTGTTCGTGACATAAGCCAGCACCATAGCCCACACCTTTCCATCGCGTGTTTTACCGCTTTGCTGTATTCGCCATTCGATATCTTCAGGGCTGAATGGCTCATCGAATTTGTTCAAATCCATAATTCACCTCAGAATGGACACGGCCCAAGGAAATAACGCTGATTTAATACTTCGACTCGGGACAAATTAAGGCATACCCGCATTCCTTCGCGGTCGCCATTATGGCGATACCAGAGAGCTTTCTGCGTGTACATGCGTCTCTGTAACTTGCTCTCCTTCACTGTGGTTGCAAGTGACATGAATATCTCCTTCGTTACCGATTAAATCTTTCATCTGACGAATGAATTCTTCGTCTGACCAGTTATCTGTAAAACTCATTTCCTGCGATACCACGGAAGGTTGATAGCTGATTTCATCTCTTTATTTGCTTCAAGCCACATTTTGGAATCACCAATAAATCTGGCTATTACTGCTTTGTTTTGTGCCGCACGAAGCATCTGGTGATTGATGGCTATTTCATTGCGCATAATAAGACCTCAACTCTTTTCCATCCGTCACGTAATTTACGGGTGATTCGTTCAAGTAAAGATTCATTTAGTTGGAAGGCACCCATGCGAGCGCCTCCCGCGATTGCGTAAATCATGGGTGGTTCCTTATGTTGGTTTTATTAGTAGGTTATTTTTGTTGCGAATACTTCGCCTTTTACGATGGCTGTTATGATATTTTTAGCAATATCTTCTGATGCGCCAACCTTGATAAGGTCAGCAAGTATTTTGTTATTTACTTCTTTCCGGTGAGCTTTATCCTTTGCTCTACGCTCTTCTTCGTCCTTGATTCTTTTTTCTTCTGCTATTCTGGCTTGCTCTTTTGCTTCAGCCTCGCGACGGATTCGTTCAGCCTCCTCCTGTGCTTTTCTGCGTTCTGCTTCAATTGCTGCCTGCTTTTCTCTTTCAGCTCGTTCTGCTGCCTCTTTTGCTTCGCGCTGTGCTCGTTGCTCGGCTTCAATGCGTTCACGCTCTGCACGTTCCGCTGCGGCCTTAGCTTCTGCTTCTCGCCTTGCTGCTGCTTCAATTTCGGCTTTTGCCTTTGCTTCGGCTTCTGCTCTGGCTTTCTCTTCAGCTTCTCTTTTTAATCGTTCTTCATGCTCTCGCTTTTCCTGCTCCGCTTTGAGTCTTGCCTCTTCTCTTTGGCGGTCAAATTCGCGATCCATCAAAATCGCTATTTCATGGTCAGACTCAATTTGCTTTGCGAGAGCTTCAGCTGCTGCCTTAGCTTCTTCTTCGGCTTTAATCCGCGCCTGTTCTTCCTCATAATCAGTAAGAGGCTGGCGCGCCTTGGCTTTCAGTTCATCAAGGCGATCACGCACCGTCTTGCGGTTGGCATCAATTAGCTTTGGAATTTCCTTCAGTTCAGCAACAAGGTCTTTGCCAAGACCATCGAGATATGTTTTCGTCTGTGCAACTTTAAACGCCAGAGAAGCGATCTCCTTTCTGCCCTTTGCCGTTGTGATATCAGGCACAAAGGACATAACTTCACGTTCAACCTTTTGGAGAATTTCTTCAATCTGGTCAGCAGACTGAAATACAATCATTGCATTTGCTTTTTCAATAACAACTAAATCTGTTACTTCACTCATATATCCTCCATCAAAAAAATCGCCCTCACATTGGAGGGCAAAGAAGATTTCCAATAATCAGAACAAGTCGGCTCCTGTTTAGTTACGAGCGACATTGCTCCGTGTATTCACTCGTTGGAATGAATACACAGTGCTTATTCGTCATGCATTTCAGGTAATTCTTCGTATTCGACTCCCCATACGAGTTTACACCAAGTGACTCGCTCATATCTTTTACAAAAATCAGACCACATAACTTGTGTTCCATCATGGTTTGTTATTACTTCTGTAATATCACCAACACTAACAAAACTGGTATTAGAAGCAGTTATTTTTACTTTCATTACTTATCCCCAAGAGCTTTTCTGATTGCTGCGATACCTTTATTAACAGCTCCATACCATTCTGGATATGTTGTCGTTGTTCTATTTTTGGTTTGCTTAAGTAATAACTGAAGTGCTTCGAGAAGGTCAGGAGCTGCTGCTATCAGTAGCGCATCCTCCCTTTCATTTCTTGTTGCTGCTTCAATGTATGTGTCACCAATCGTCACACCATGGAACGTAGTCATCATCTCGTTGACGTTTCTAACCGTGTACTTCCATTTACCAGGCGTACCCTTAAACTCTTTCATATCCACCTCTGTTGTTTATGCCAAAAATAAAGGCCGACTATGCGGCCTGAGATTACTTAACCAATGATGCTGCATATTCGATAAGGTAAAGCTTTGGGGCCAGCCAAATTTTTAACCAAGTCATATTGGTTACTACACCAATAATAAAAATCCCCCACAGAGTCAAAACTCCAACCAATGGCATGATAAGAAGGTTAATATCTCCTTTGCTATCCCAAACCATTGTCGGCCTGTATTTGGGATTTCCCCTCTCCCATGAGTATCCTTCATCACCGATTTTACCTGTCTCAACTCTTTGGCACTGCTTCTTCATAAACCAGAAAACCAGTGGGATTGTTAGAATGGCTATTAATGTTTTAATCAGACTGTCAACCATATTCCATAGCAGCAACTGATGAACAACATCAGGAATCTGCGCTTGGCTGAATGAAACAGCCGCGTCTATTCCATTGCTGGCTTTTTGCAGTAGTTCTACGAGAATCTTGTTTGCTTGTTCTTCCATATATCCCCTTGATTGTAATAAGCATGAAATTATTTACGGCCAAAAAATAAAGGCCACCATCAGGCAGCCTTGTTATTCTGTTTACCAAGTTCTCTGGCAATCATTGCCGTCGTTCGTATTGCCCATTTATCGACATATTTCCCATCATCCATTACAGGAAACATTTCTTCAGGCTTAACCATGTATTCCGATTGCAGCTTGCATCCATTGCATCGCTTGAATTGTCCACACCATTGATTTGTATCAATAGTCGTAGTCATACGGATAGTCCTGGTATTGTTCCATCACATCCTGAGGATGCTCTTCGAACTCTTCAAATTCTTCTTCCATATCTCACCTCAAATAAGTGGTTTGCTGCCAAAACAATGAACCATCCGGAAATTCCAGATAGTTCATAATTCACTCTTCAATACTTCCAACTTACTAATCGCCGATAGATATCCGCGCTGATAGGGCATCATCATTCCTTCGAGCTTGCCACTTCTTAACTCCTCCCTGAGCAATTGTATTGCTTGATCAATAACCTCTGCCTTAGCGTCCTTTATGGCTTGCTTGCGGGGCTTTGCTTTCTGCTTTGGCAGATTTCTCAAGCATGATGGAATGTATGTCTGATTCATCACTTACCTCGCTGTAACCTGCTTACTTGTACGATGACCAGCTGCGAAAAGCGCAACTTCTGGCAGGCAGACAGTACCACTCTTCAAATCAGCCTCCTTTTTCTTTTTCTATATCAAAAAGCTGCTTTGCTTTTGTGACTAAAAGCAAAAAAGCCTTCTCGCTAATGAGCAGCATTGCCGTTCATCCTGAACCCGCCGCGCTCCCGACGCATGGTTTAATGTCGCGCCGTTCGACATGGCTTAACTATATCCAAAGCTATTATTTCTGTAAATAGCTATAGTTATAAAATAACTACTTTGGTTATTTAGTTGTTGATATATAATGTAATTTATTTTTCTTGAGTGTGATGTTTGGTGTGTTTTGGGCAATAAAAAACCCGCAAAAAGCGGGTTTGTTGTGGTGTGATGCGGTTAGTAATCAACTACAGACCACCAGAAAATTCTTCCGATGATCTCAATGTCACTTAGATTCTTTTCTTCTTGTGGGTATTCCAGTGAGTTAAAGCTTCTAATGCTTACCTTGTCAGGCCCTGTTCGAAAGAGAATCTTAATGCGTTTCCAACCGTTCTCGTTAATGGCGTAAATCTTTCCGTCAACTATTTTCTTATCGTTGGTGTTAACAGCAACTGTTGTTCCATCAGGAATGTTTGGCTCCATGCTGTTGCCACGAGCCGGAAAACAAACAACCCCGCTTCCATCACTGTTCGCGCCAACTCTGCGAAGGGTTGATTTGGAAAAGCGCAACATAAAGCCGTTGTGATCTTCATCAATCACCCGACCATCCCCGCATGCAAACTCAATATCTTTAAGGTAAGGAATTTCAACTTCATCACCTCTTAAAGGCGTTCCTCCATCCCATGGGTCCAAACATCCCCACGTGCTTTCATGAGGAATAGAAGATTTTGGATCATAAGGTTCAACTCCCTCATCACGCATTGGCCCAGTTCCATCGGAAAGCCATTCCGTACGAACTCCAAGCACTTTTGATATTTCAAAAAGTTTGCGCGTATTGCGTGTTTTTCCAGACGTAAGTTTCCAGACGCTTGGCTGAGACATGCCAACAGCATTGCCAAGAGAAGCCTGAGTAAACCCAGCCTGATCCATCGCGTATGTAAGCCTTTGAGAAAAAGTATCTAGTTTCATTCGGACAACCTATAGCTACAGCTATTATTAGTCAAATATCTAAAGCTATTTACTTTCTGAATAGCTTTGGCTATTATTCTTGTTGTGAATTCAGCAGGAGTTATTTTTATGGTCAACAAGGCTATTAAAGCGGCTATTGACTCAGTAGGAAGTCAGCAAAAGTTAGCTGATGCCTGCGGTGTTAAGCAGCCGTCTGTATGGGCTTGGTTGCATGGGAAGAAAAGGGTATCCGCTAAAAATGCCAAGCGCATTGAAATGGCTACCAATGGAAGCATCCCTGCATACCTGATTCGCCCTGATTTATCCGATTTGTTCCCCAATCCGAACAAAGCAGCTTAATAAAGCAAATTTTTATACCGAACGGCCCGGTATACGGTCGGGTGCCCGGCGTGGTCAAGGATGACTGTCAATGGTGCACGATAAAAACCCAAATTATTTACCTATGGAGATAGTAAGAAATGACACAAGCAAGCTACAGCAAGCCAACACAGCGAGAAATTGATCGCGCTGAAACAGATTTACTCATCAACCTGTCAACGCTTACCCAGCGCGGTCTGGCAAAGATGATTGGCTGTCATGAATCGAAGATAAGCAGAACGGACTGGAGATTTATTGCTTCGGTTCTGTGTGCTTTTGGAATGGCATCAGACATCAGTCCGATTAGCAGGGCTTTTAAGTATGCATTGGATGGAATCACAAAGAAAAAATCCCCGGCCGCCACCGAGGATTTTAAGCAAATTGATATGCAATTCTGAGGTCATTACTGGATCAATCCACAGGAGTAATTATGACAAAACGTCGTAAGAAATACCAGGAAAAAGAAGAGATTCGACACCCTGATTCACCTGAGGGATTAGTGGTAGCCGCAGCAAATAACAGGGCTTTCGCAGAGCGCCTTGTTGGTGTTTACAGACTAGCCAAAGCAGGAGTGAAACATGGGCGTCGTTAAGTTAGCTGATTACAGGCATAACCCTGTACAACATCAGGAGGCATCCAGTATGGGGTATGTCTCTATACACCGCCAGTTTATGGACAGCAGGCTCTATAAGGACTCTCAGGCAGTACATCTTTGGCTTCACTTAATCCTCAAGGCTAATCACGAATCTACTGTCGTCAATACGGATATCGGGCCGATAACTGTTGATCGCGGTCAGATGATAACTGGACGCCCGTCGCTGGTCAGAGAAACATTCATCCCCGACAACAAAGTTCGGAGCTTATTACGGACTTTTGAGTCGAAAGGGATGCTTAATATTTGCTCGATGGGGAAGAAATTTAGCCTGTTTACAATCGTTAAATATGACGATTTTCAGGCAAAAAATTGTCCAACGGTTGTCCAACGGTTGTCCAACGCAAACACCAGTAATGGCGCGGCTCTCAGCGGAGATTGTCCAACGGTTGTCCAACGGTTGTCCATAAACAATAATATAAATAATATCTCTAATACTGACGTATTAGAGAGTGCCACAGCAGACAAAAAGTCTGACAAGAAAAAACCTTCCGTTAGCTGTCAGGATGTTGTCGATGCTTACCACGAAATCCTTCCTGAAGCGCCAAAAATCCGCGCACTGAATGACAAGCGTAAAAACCAGATCCGAACGTTCTGGCGCAAAGCCGGAGTGATAACCCGCCAGCTTGACGGGCATGGGTTCACGATGCAGGACTGGAGAAATTATTTGAGCTACGTAGGCGAAAATTGCCGATGGATGTTCGAAGAGCGTCCAAACCATCAACGCGGAACCGTCTGGCACAAAAAGGGATTTGATTTCCTGCTTAACGATAATACCTACCTGAAAGTTCGTGAGGGTGAACACGATGACCGATAATTTTTATGCGCCGCCCCATAGCATCGAGGCAGAGCAGGCGGTGATTGGTGGATTGCTTCTGGATGATGACAGCAGTGAGCGCGTCCAGAAAGTTCTGGCGATGCTGAAGCCTGATTCATTTTACAGCCGACCACACAAAATCATTTTCGAAGAAATAACCAGAATGCACCGGGAGCAAAAGCCAGTAGATGGCCTGACGCTTTTCGATGAACTGGAGCGTAAATCGTTAACGGCGTCTGTTGGCGGTTTTGCTTATATCGCTGAGATCGCAAAGAACACGCCAAGCGCAGCAAACATCGTTGCCTATGCAATGCAGGTTCGTGAAACCGCAATGGAACGCTACGCCATCAACCGCATGACTGAAGCGACGGAATTGCTCTATTCCCGCAATGGAATGACTGCAACGCAGAAGTACGAAGCTATTCAGGCGATTTTCACGCAACTGACAGACCATGCAAAAACCGGATCGCGTCGCGGCCTTCGCTCATTTGGTGAGGTCATGGAAGGCTGGGTTAGCGACCTTGAGAAGCGATTTGACCCGTCAGGCGAACAACGAGGAATGAGCACAGGGATCCCATCGCTGGACAGGATGCTGTCACCGAAAGGTCTGGTGAAAGGCTCTCTGTTTGTCATTGGCGCTCGCCCTAAGATGGGGAAAACGACGCTATACAGCCAGATGGCAATCAACTGCGCAGTGCATGAGAAAAAGCCCGCTCTGATGTTCAGCCTTGAAATGCCAGGTGATCAGATACTGGAAAAACTGGTAGGGCAGAAGTCTGGTGTTAACCCGAATATTTTTTACCTTCCGGCGACAAATGACGCTGATGACGGCTATCAGGGTGATTACGATGGTGACTTCAACAGGGCGATCGAAACAGCCAATCGCTTGAGTGAAATCGACCTGCTTTACATCGACGACACGCCGGGATTATCTCTGGCTCAAATCGTCAGCGAAAGCCGTCGAATCAAGCGAGAAAAAGGATGTGTTGGCATGATTCTGGTCGATTACCTGACACTAATGACCGCTGAGAAGGCCGATCGCAACGACCTTGCTTACGGCATGATCACCAAAGGACTGAAGAACCTTGCCAAAGAGCTTGATTGCGTTGTTGTGCTTCTGACACAACTTAACCGCGCACTGGAAAGCCGAACCAATAAACGCCCGTTACCAAGTGACTCACGAGATACAGGGCAGATTGAACAGGATTGCGATTATTGGGTTGGGATCCATCGGGAAGGTGCTTTTGATGACAGCGTTCCTCCTGGTGAAACCGAACTAATCCTTCGTCTCAATCGTCATGGCAATACCGGCACGGTGTATTGCATTCAGGCAAATGGAGCTATTTATGACACAGACCAACAGTCTGCTGAAATGCGCCGCCGTGAACGCGAGGAACCGCAGTCCAAGAAGAAAGGAGGATTCTGATGACCATCTACATTACTGAGCTAATAACAGGCCTGCTGGTAATCGCAGGCCTTTTTATTTGGGGGAGGGTGAATCGTGGCTGAGTTAATTTTCTCTGCATTGAGGATTCTCGGTGCTATGTGGATGGTGGCGACGTTCATTGTTGTTGCCAGCAGTTTTGTCCGGTTGGTAGGCGAAGGTAAAGACCTGGTGGGTGTGCTTTTCGGTAGCATTTTCCTGTGGGTGATTATCGGTGTTATGCCTGTCGCTGTAGCAAAAATGGCGTGGCGTTTTGTGAGTTGAACTGAGGGTAAGTATCGATGGACGAATCAAGAAAGCAGTTTGAAGAATGGTTTGAAAATTACACCGGATGTGATCCTAAAAATAAAATATACGCCAATATGGTTGAGATGTATTGGCAAGCGTGGCAGGCATCGCGAGCAGCTATCGAGATTGAGCTGCAAAAGCCAAAGAAAGGCCCACTTCCCGGTGATTATCACATTGGCTATGACTCAGGTGCAGAATCGCAATACGAAAGCGATGTAGAGGCTATCCGCGCCGCTGGAATCAAAGTGAAGGAGTGAGTATATGCCATTTATAAAATTAACCATGCAATGCAGCATCTATCAGCCACCAAGCACAGGCGTGATAGAAAGCACCAGAAGTGCATATGAGCCCTTGTACGTTAACTCTGACAACATCGAAACCCTATTTGAGGCCGGGATTACGATTGTAAGAATGGCAAGTGGTGAGCGGTTCGATGTTATTGAGAAACCAGAAGCTATTTTGGCGTTAATTAATCCATGCGTGCAGAAGGTGAGCAATGAGGAAACTAACGTTTGAACTAAGAAGCCCCATCCATCAGCAGAACGCCATTCAAGCTATCCAGCAAATCCTTCCAGACCCAACCAAACCAATCGTAGTAACCATTCAGGAACGCAACCGCAGCATTCGGCAAAATGCACGCCTTCACGCGATGCTATCTGAAATAAGTAAGAAGGCTACATATCATGGAAAAGCAAGAAATATTGAGTTTTGGAAGGGGTTATTCGTTTCTGGTTGGCAGATTGCAACCAACCAGCACCCTGAGATTATATCAGGGTTAGAAGGTGAGCTAATAAACATCAGAGAGAGTACAGCGACTCTATCTGTAAAAAAAATATCCGAAATAATGGACTACATAGAAGCATATTGTGCCATGAACTCAATTCATCTTAGCGAATGGAGGAATTATGATTGAGGTTTGGGTAGATATCGAAGGGATTCCATTTTATCAGGTTAGCAATAAAGGAAATTTCAGGTCTATTACGAGGGAGGTTACAGTAACATCAACCAGACAGAGGCCATATAAGAAAATAATTAATGGCACTAGTGTAAAACCATTCATGTGCAAGTCGACAGGATATCTTCAAATAAAGGTATACGGTAAGAAATACAGCGCCCACAGGATAGTTGCGAAAGCATTCTGTACAGGGTTCTGTGATGGCTTGGTAGTTAATCACAAAAATGGGCGAAGAGATGACAATAGGGCTGATAACCTTGAATGGGTATCACATTCTGAAAACTCAAAACACGGATATAAACAAAATGGAAGAATACCTGTATCGCTAGGTAAATTTAGTGGTGACCATCCTGCCAGTAAAGCTGTTATTTCTACTGACATGAAAACTGGGGAGGAGGTTTATTATGAAGCAGCTATGGATGCTGTCAGAGAAGGATTTGATAGTTCGTCAATTAGTCGTTGCTGTAATGGCGAAAGCTCATATCACAAAGGAAGATTCTGGCGATTTGCAAATGAAACAATGAAAGCGCGATGGGGAGACAGGGCTGCATGAGGCGACAGCGACGAAGTATCACCGACATAATCTGTGAAAACTGCAAATACCTTCCAACGAAACGCTCCAGAAATAAACGCAAGCCAATCCCAAAAGAATCTGACGTAAAAACCTTCAACTACACGGCTCACCTGTGGGATATCCGGTGGCTTAGAGAACGTGCGAGGAAAACAAGGTGATTGACCCAAATCGAAGTTACGAACAAGAAAGCGTCGAGCGGGCTTTAACGTGTGCTAACTGCGGTCAGAAGCTGCATGTGCTGGAAGTTCATGTGTGCTCCGATTGCTGCGCAGAACTGATGAGCGATCCGAATAGCTCAATGTACGAGGAAGAAGACGATGAGTGATTACCTGAAATGGTATCTCTGCCACCGCTGGTTAATTAAGTTTGCTGTAAAAGACTGGATGACAGCGGATGCCAACAAGCTTAAACAACGAAAGGACTATTACTACGCCAGAATGAAGGAAAACTACTGCTCAATCCGCACTCGCATATTTATTAAAAAAGACCTTCAGTCAATTCTTCAATTGCGAGGGAAGGTAAATGGCTAATCTACGCAAAGAAGCGCGCGGCAGAGAATGCCAGGTACGTATTTACGGCATATGCAATGGCAATCCTGAAACTACAGTTCTGGCACATTACAGGATGGCTGGAATTTGCGGAACGGGAATGAAGCCTGACGACCTGATCGGTGCATGGGCTTGTAGTGACTGCCACGCGGAGATCGACCGACGCACCCATAACCTCGACAACAAAGACGCCAGACTTTACCACCTCGAAGGCGTGATCAGGACGCAGGCGATACTGCTGAAGGAGGGGAAGATTAAGTCATGAACGAATATCAGTTTGTGCTTCCTTACCCGCCGTCGGTGAATACCTACTGGCGAAGACGGGGAAGCCAATACTACATCAGCGATAAAGGCCAGAAATACCGAAAAGACGTTCAGCAAATCATCCGCCAACTCAAGTTAGATATTTTCACCAAATCACGACTCCGTATCAAAGTCATCGCAGACGTTCCAGACTCCCGCCGCCGCGACCTCGACAACATCCTGAAAGGTTTACTCGACTCACTTATCCACGCCGGATTTGCGGAAGACGACGAGCAATTCGATGACATTCGCGTAATTCGTGGCGTGAAAGTACCAGGCGGACGGCTTGGAATAAAAATCACCGAACTGGAGAACGCATGAACGCCACAATTCAAACGATACCAGAGCTTCTTATCCAGACACGAGGCAATCAGACCGAAGTGGCGAGGATGCTTTCCTGCGCAAGAGGAACAGTGCTCAAGTACAACCGAGACAGCAAAGGCGAGCGTCACGTAATAGTTAACGGCGTCCTGATGGTCAAACAGGGCAAGAGGGGAAGACGATGAGACTCGAAAGCGTAGCTAAATTTCATTCGCCAAAAAGCCCAATGATGAGCGACTCACCACGGGCTACGGCTTCTGACTCTCTTTCCGGTACTGATGTGATGGCTGCTATGGGGATGGCGCAATCACAAGCCGGATTCGGTATGGCTGCATTCTGCGGTAAGCACGAACTCAGCCAGAACGACAAACAAAAGGCTATCAACTATCTGATGCAATTTGCACACAAGGTATCGGGGAAATACCGTGGCGTGGCAAAACTCGAAGGAAATACTAAGGCAAAGGTACTGCAAGTGCTCGCAACATTCGCTTATGCGGATTATTGCCGTAGTGCCGCGACGCCGGGCGCAAGATGCAGAGATTGCCACGGTACAGGCCGTGCGGTTGATATAGCCAAAACAGAGCAGTGGGGGAGAGTTGTTGAGAAAGAGTGCGGAAGATGCAAAGGTGTCGGCTATTCAAGAATGCCAGCAAGCGCCGCATATCGCGCTGTAACGATGCTAATCCCAAACCTTACTCAACCCACCTGGTCACGCACTGTTAAGCCGCTGTATGACGCTCTGGTGGTGCAATGCCACAAAGAAGAGTCAATCGCAGACAACATTTTGAATGCGGTCACACGTTAGCAGCATGATTGCCACGGATGGCAACATATTAACGGCATAATATTGACTTTTTGAATAAAGTTGGGTAAATTTGACTCAACGATGGGTTAATTCGCTCGTTGTGGTAGTGAGATGAAAAGAGGCGACTCTTACTACCGATTCCGCCTAGTTGGTCACTTCGACGTATCGTCTGGAACTCCAACCATCGCAGGCTGAGAGGTCTGCAAAATGCAATCCCGAAACAGTTCGCAGGTAATAGTTAGAGCCTGCATAACGGTTTCGGGATTTTTTATGTCTGTGCAACAGGTAAGAGTATTTGTAGAGTTCGACTCTCTACCGTGGGCTTTTTCCCGCGATGCGAGCCATAAATGCTCTTTCCGTTGTGCTGAATTAAGCGAATGCCGGAAGCAGAACCGGATCACCAAATGCGTACAGGCGTCATCGCCGCCCAGCAACAGCACAACCCAAACTGAGTCGTAGCCACTGACTATCCTGAATTCATCAGTGATAGTTATGCTGCGGCCTTCTACACATGACCTTCGTGAAAGTGGGTGGCAAGAGGTTGCGCTAACAACCTCCTGCCGTTTTGCCCGTGCATATCGGTCACGAACAAATCTGATTACTAAACACAGTAGCCTGGATTTGTTCTATCAGTAATCGACCTTATTCCTAATTAAATAGAGCAAATCCCCTTATTGGGGGTAAGACATGAAGATGCCAGAAAAACATGACCTGTTAGCCGCCATTCTCGCGGCAAAGGAACAAGGCATCGGGGCAATCCTTGCGTTTGCAATGGCGTACCTTCGCGGCAGATATAATGGCGGTGCGTTTACAAAAACAGTAATCGACGCAACGATGTGCGCCATTATCGCCTGGTTCATTCGTGACCTTCTCGACTTCGCCGGACTAAGTAGCAATCTCGCTTATATAACGAGCGTGTTCATCGGCTACATCGGTACTGACTCGATTGGTTCGCTTATCAAACGCTTCGCTGCTAAAAAAGCCGGAGTAGAAGATGGTGGAAATCAATAATCAACGTAAGGCGTTCCTCGATATGCTGGCGTGGTCAGAGGGGACTGATAACGGACGACAGAAAACCAGAAATCATGGTTATGACGTCATTGTTGGCGGAGAGCTATTCACTGATTACTCCGATCACCCTCGCAAACTTGTCACGCTAAACCCCAAACTCAAATCAACAGCAGCAGGACGTTACCAGCTTCTTTCCCGTTGGTGGGATGCCTACCGTAAGCAGCTTGGCCTGAAAGACTTCTCTCCGAAAAGCCAGGACGCTGTGGCATTGCAGCAGATTAAAGAGCGTGGCGCTTTACCGATGATTGATCGCGGTGATATCCGTCAGGCAATCGACCGTTGCAGCAATATCTGGGCTTCACTGCCGGGGGCTGGTTACGGTCAGTTCGAGCATAAGGCTGACAGCCTGATTGCAAAATTCAAAGAAGCTGGCGGAACGGTCAGAGAGATTGAGGTATGAGTAGAGTCACCGCGATTATCTCCGCTCTGGTTATCTGCATCATCGTCTGCCTGTCATGGGCTGTTAATCATTACCGTGATAACGCCATCGCCTACAAAGAACAGCGTGATAAAAAAGTCAGTGAGCTGAAGCAGGCGACCGCCACCATTACTGACATGCAGCAACGCCAGCGTGCTGCTGATGCACTCGATGCTAAATACACGAAGGAGTTAGCTGATGCGAAAGCTGAAAATGATGCTCTTCGGCGCAAGCTTGATAATGGTGGCAGGGTGCTCGTCAAAGGAAAATGCCCTGTGCCATCCTCAGCCGAAACCTCCGGCGCCTCCGGCATGGGCAATGATGCCACCGTCGAACTCTCTCCAGTTGCTGGACGAAACGTTCTCGGTGTCCGGGACGGAATTATCCGCGACCAAACAGCACTGAGAACGCTTCAGGAATACATCAGGACGCAATGCCTTCGATGATAGCGATAATTTTACTCATCATCCTTCACATCTGGCTCTGTAGACAGGGTGGTGATCACTTCTGGAGTGAATCCAGATTAAACATCTCATTGCTGATGCTTGATATTGAGCATCTGGCGCGCGGTAAGGGGCTGCGTTGAGATAAGAGCCAGTTCATTACAAATACCAGGATTTAGCCTCGCATTCGCGGGGCTTTTTATATCTGAATTTCACAGCGCATCTCACGCGCATATTAACGAGAGCCTTTCAGTAAGCGAGCCTGAGAAATGCCGTTATAGGTGGCGACCTCTCTCGGGCGGCTTTTCTGTGAGACAGGCTCACTTTCTAAAAGGTAAAGACGCTATGAATCATCAATTGGCTAATCTCGATTTCCGGGACATGGTGGTTGTTTCTGGTGATCGCGTGATCACAACCTCCCGCAAGGTAGCAGCTTACTTCGACAAGCAGCATCACCACATCATTCAGAAAATCGAAAAGCTAGACTGTTCGGATGAATTTCTAACCAGCAACTTTTCGCGGGTTACCTATGAACACAAGGGTAATCAGTATGTTGAATATGAAATTTCCAAAGACGGCGCGATGTACATCATCATGTCGTTTACCGGCAAAAAAGCTGCCGCCATCAAAGAGGCGTTTATCAAAGCATTTAATTGGATGCGTGACAGGCTGATGGAGATGGCTCACTCATACCAAAGAGAGCACAACGAGTTAATGCTGGAGTTCATGAAGGAAAAGGATGTTGCCAGTATGTCAGGACGCTTGCTGAGTCGCTGGGGCAGGATCAAAAAACCGCAACTCATAGCAAGAATCGAAAGGCTTGAGCAGCAGGCGCAAATATCGATCCCCGGACTGCCAAAGTGACCATTCCAAAGCCCATCTACGGGTGGGCTTGATAATGAAACCGGAATTTATTCTGGGCAACCAGTTACGGCAGTACCGCGAAACAACCCAAGCCAGTAAGTGGGGAAATAACACTGGCAGCCACTGAAAGATGAACCTCCTGCCTGATGGCAAAAAAGATTCTTTGTGGTGGCGGACTGATGGAAAGACATCGGTTATTGCAGAGACCATTCAATGAGTGGTCTCGACAATGGCTTATACCCTACACGGGATAACTTAACTGATATCCCTTTTAACGGATAAACGGAGCCAACAATGGCAGAGATTATTCCCATGACTGAAGAACAGAAATTCCAGTTAGAGATTTACAAGCTGGTCATGAACCAGAACGCAGCCGCAGAGGAAGCATTTCAATTCATTGGCACTGACGAGCTGAAGCTTGAGCTATTCAAAATTCACTTCCAGTCAGGCGGCGCTAATTCAGATATCACGATCCGCACATTCGAAGCGGTGCGTAAATCGAAGGAAGCGTTAGACCTGTTCACCACCGGAGCATAAACATGGCGCGCCCAACAAAGTATCAAGAGGCGTACGCCGAACAGGCACGCAAACTGTGCTTGCTGGGCTACACCGATGCAGAGCTTGCTGATTTCTTCGAAGTCAGTGAGTCAACTATTAACAAGTGGAAGCTTGATTATCCTAAGTTTTCGGAGTCCATAAAAAAGGGTAAGGCCGTCGCTGATGCAGAAGTTAGTGATCGTCTTTATCAACGCGCTATGGGCTTCGTGGCTCCAGACATCGATATTCGTGTTATTGAAAACAGAATTGTCGAAACTCCGCTTGAGAAGTATTACCCGCCTGATACAACAGCTGCCATCTTCTGGCTTAAGAACCGACAGAAGGATAAATGGCGCGATAAGCAAGAAGTTGAACACACCGGAGAGGTTAACCTGATTCAGCGCATTCAGGAGGCCAGAAAACGCGCGAGAGGTGAGTAATGTCGTCAGAATTCGAGGCAATGCTTGCCGATGATATGGGGCGATTCTTTTACGATCCGCTTGGCTTCGTTATGTATGCGTTTGATTGGGGAACTGGTGAGCTTGAGGGCTTTGACGGACCCGATGAATGGCAGAAAGAGTTTCTGACAGATTGGGGAGACGCAATCAGGACTAATAACTTCGACGGTGTTAAACCTGTTGAAGCCTATCGTTGCGCTACCAGCTCTGGTCACGGTATCGGTAAAAGTGCTCTAACTGCCTGGGTCATTCTGTACATCCTCAGCACTCGTCCTTTCTGCAAGGGCGTCGTGACAGCCAATACCTCTGAACAGCTTCGCACCAAAACATGGGGCGAGCTGGGCAAGTGGAAGAAGCGGTGCATCACCGGTCACTGGTTTGAGTACAACAACGGAAAAGGCAACATGAACATCTACCATGTGGATCACATGGAATCATGGCGCTGTGACGGCCAGACGTGTCGGGAAGAGAACAGCGAGTCATTTGCTGGCCTGCATGCAGCTAACTCAAGCCCGTTCTACATCTTCGATGAAGCCTCAGCGGTTCCTGACAAAATTTGGGAAGTAGCAGAGGGCGGCCTTACTGACGGCGAGCCTTTCTGGTTTGCATTTGGGAACCCGACGCGTAACACCGGTCGATTCCGAGAGTGCTTCCGCAAGTTCAAACACCGATGGCGTCGACGTCAAATTGATAGCCGCCTGGCAAAGATGACCAACAAAGAGCTCATCGAAGAGTGGCGCAAGGATTACGGTGAAGACAGCGACTTCTTTAAAGTACGTGTTCGCGGTCTATTCCCATCGACATCAGAAGTCCAGTTCATACCTCAGGCATATGTGGATGAGGCCATGTCTCGCACGCTTGAACCCGGCTCTTACACATTCGCATCCAAAATAATCGGCGTTGACCCTGCTTACACAGGTAGTGATGAGGCATCAATTTACCTTCGCCAGGGTCTTCATGCGCGCCTGCTTGGCACCTACCCGAAAACAGATGACGACGTTAAGTTCGCGCAAATCGTCGCAGGATTTGAGGATGAGCATAAGGCAGATGCAGTGTTCATAGACTTCGGGTATGGCACCGGAATTCACTCAATAGGTAGGTCGTGGGGAAGGAAGTGGCAGCTGGTTAACTTTGGGGGTGAATCCAAAGACCCCGGCATGCTGAACAAGCGCGGTGAGATGTGGAACTCAATGAAGTCATGGCTCAAAGAAGGGGGAAGTATCGATGATCAGCAAACAGCTGACGAAATCGTTGCTCCTGAGTACAGGGTTAAGCTCGATGGGCGCATCGTCCTTGAGGCCAAAGATGACATGAAGCGCCGTGGGGTTCCTTCACCAAACCGCGCTGATGCGTTAGCCCTGACGTTTGCATTCCCGGTAGTCAAAAACAAACCAACTAAGCCATTACCGGCTCCAATTCGTCCAATTTCCAGAGGTAGATAATGGCCGACCAAGACGACAAATTGCGAACCATTCTCCTTCGGTTTGACAGGGATTGGGCAGCAAGCGATGAGGCCAGAACCGAGGCGACAAATGACCTGTATTTTAGCCGAGTGTCGCAATGGGATGACTGGCTATCAAACTACACCACCCTGCAATATCGCGGACAATTCGATGTTGTCCGCCCGGTGGTCAGGAAGCTGGTCGCAGAGATGCGCCGGAACCCTATCGACGTTCTCTTCCGACCAAAAGACGGTGCTAATCCTGATGCAGCCGATGTATTGATGGGTATGTATCGTACTGATATGCGCCATAACACGGCAAAGATTGCCGTTAACGTTGGCGTTCGTGAGCAGATAGAGTCCGGCGTTGGTGCATGGCGTCTGGTCACACAGTACGAAGACAACGACCCAACAAGCAACAATCAGGTAATCCGACGCCTTCCAATCCATGAAGCCTGCTCACACGTCATATGGGACGCAAACAGCAAGCAGATGGATAAGAGCGACGCTAAGCACTGCACGGTGATTAACGCCTTGTCGCGCAATGGCTGGAAAGAGTTCGCAGAGGATTACGGTATTGATCCTGACACCCTGCCATCTTTCCAGAATCCGAACGATACATGGCTGTTTCCGTGGGTATCGAATGATGTCGTCTACGTCGCTGAGTATTACGAGGTCGAAGAGAAGAAGGAGAAAGTCTTCATCTACCGCGACCCGCTGACAGGTGAGCCGGTCAGCTATTACCAGCAGGATATCAAAGACGTCATCGACGACCTGGCTAATCGTGGATTCATTAAGGTAGCAGAGCGTAAGGTGAAGCGTCGTCGTGTGTATAAGTCGATCATCACCTGCACGCAGATACTGAAAGACCGAGAAAAGATAGCCGGAGAGCATATCCCAATCGTTCCAGTGTATGGAGAATGGTCATTCGCTGGTGACAAGGAGTGCTACGAGGGAGTGGTAAGGCTGACGAAAGACGGGCAGCGACTTCGCAACATGATTATGTCGTTCAACGCCGACATCGTGGCGCGGAACCCTCAGAAGAAACCTTTCTTCTATCCAGAGCAGATTGCCGGTTATGAGCACATGTACGGTGGCGATGACGCCTATCCGTACTATCTCATCAATCGCACTGATGAAAACGGAGCTGATCTACCGCCAACGCCAGTTGCGTACATGGAGGAGCCTCAGGTTCCGCAGGCCAACGCCTACATGCTTGAGGCCGCCACCGCTGCAGTGAAGGAAGTCGCTAGCCTTGGCGTTGATGCTGAGGCTGCAAACGGGCAGGTGGCTTTCGATACCGTCAATCAACTGAACATGCGGGCAGACCTTGAGACATACGTGTTTCAGGATAACCTGGCTACCGCAATGCGGCGTGATGGCGAGATTTATGCCTCAATGGTCAATGATATTTATGACGTTCCTCGTCATGTAACGCTGACACTTGAAGATGGAAGCGAGAAAGACGTTCAACTCTATGCGCAAGTTGTCGATTACCAGTCCGGCAATGTGGTCACACTCAACGACATTCGCGGTCGCTACGAGTGCTACACCGACACCGGCCCATCATTCCAGAGCATGAAGGAGCAGAACCGCGCAGAGATTCAGGAGTTGCTCACCAAGGTTCCGCAAGGTACTCCAGAGTTCCAGATGCTGATGCTGCAATACTTCACGCTGCTTGACGGTAAAGGCGTCGAGATGATGCGAGAGTACGCGAACAAGCAACTGGTGATGATGGGGCTGAAGAAACCAGAAACACCTGAAGAGATGGAGATGGTACAGCAGGCTCAACAGCAGCCGCAGCAGCCATCAGCAGAGCAAATTCAGGCGCAGGGTATCCTTCTGCAAGGTCAGGCTGAATTGCTCAAGGCAGAGAACCAACAGGCGCAGATTCAGGTTGAAGCCGCCAAGGTTGAAGCCCAAAACCAACTCAACGCCGCGAAGATTGCGGAAATCTTCAACAATATGGACCTCGACAAGCAGGCAGAACTGCGTGAGTACCTCAAGCTCGTAGGTCAATTCCAGCAACAGCGCAGCAAAGATGCTCGTGCTAACGCTGAGCTGCTTCTTAAAGATGCAGACCAGACTCATTCACAACGCATGGATTTCGCGAATCTTATGCGTCAAGTTCAAATCCCCTCCGGCGGAGTAGCCGAGACACCTCAATAAGAGAGAGTTAACCATGGACCAAACCACCGACATTCAGGCTTCTGAAGAATTAACCCTGCCCGGCAATCATGCAGCGGCATCTGCTGATGGCTTAGTTGTCGATAATGCCAACGACAACGCAGGTCAGGAAGAAGGCTTCGAGATTGTCCTGAAAGACGATGAGAAACCAAAACAAGACCCGGCAACTAATGCTGAATTTGCCCGTCGCCGCATCGAACGCAAACGCCAGCGTGAGCTTGAGCAGCAGATGGAAGCGGTTAAGCGAGGAGAGTTGCCGGAGCACCTGCGGGTGAACCCTGAGTTACCAAAACAACCAGACCCTAACGATTATCTTTCCGAAGATGCACTGGCTAAGTACGACTATGACCAGAGCCGCGCACTGGCTGCCTTCCAGCAGGCAAACAGTGAATGGCAGATCAAGGCTATGGACGCACGAAGCCAGGCTGTCGCCGAGCAGGGTCGCAAAACTCAGGAGTTCACCCAGCAATCAGCGCAATACGTCGAGGCAGCCCGTAAGCACTACGACGCAGCGGAAAAGCTCAATATCCCTGACTATCAGGAGAAAGAGGATGCATTCATGCAACTGGTGCCGACAGCAGTCGGTGCCGACATCATGCGCCTCTTCCCGGAGAAATCCGCCGCTCTCATGTATCACCTTGGTGCTAATCCTGAGAAAACACGCCAGTTGCTGGCGATGGACGGGCAATCCGCGCTGATTGAGCTCACTCGACTGTCAGAACGTTTAACTCTCAAGCCTCGAGCCAAGCCTGTTTCAGAAGCCCCGTTACCTGATGAACCCATTCAGGGACACGCTGTTGCTGCAAATATTTCTGCGATTGAAAAGCAGATGGAAGCGGCAGCAAACAAAGGGGATGTAGAGACGTACCGCAAGCTCAAGGCGCAACTGAATAAAGGAATTCGATAATGGCATTAAATGAAGGTCAACTGGTCACGTATGCTCTGGATGAAATCATCGAAACCGTCCAGAATCTGACGCCAATGGCGTCCAAAGTGACAAAATACACCCCTCCGGCAGAATCCATGCAGCGTTCAAGCAACACCGTGTGGATGCCTGTTGAGCAGGAAGCGCCAACTCAGACTGGCTGGGATTTAACTGGCAACGCTACCGGGATTCTGGAACTCTCCGTGAAATGCAACATGGGCGATCCGGATAACGATTTCTTCGAGCTTCGTGCAGATGACCTGCGTGATGAGCGTTCTTACCGTCGCCGCATCCAGGCATCCGCCAAAAAACTGGCGAATAACATTGAGTCAGCAATTGCCAAACAGGCAACCGAAATGGGCTCACTTGTTGTTCACGATACCCGCGCAATTGGTCCATCTACTGGCCTGTCTGGCTGGGATTTTGTGTCTGATGCAGAGCGCCTGATGTTCTCCCGTGAGCTAAACCGCGATATGGGCATCAGTTACTTCCTGAACCCTGACGATTACCGCAAAGCAGGCCGCAACCTGGTAGATGGTGACATCTTCGGTCGCGTTCCTGAAGAAGCGTATCGCAACGGTACTATTCAGCGTCAGATTGCTGGCTTTGATGAAATTCTTCGCTCACCGAAACTTCCGGCAGTTACCAAGTCAACCGCTACTGGTGTAACTGTTTCTGGTGCGCAGAAGTTTAAGCCGCAGGCATACACCCTTGATACCGATGGTAACAAAGAGAACGTCGACAACCGTGTTGCAACGGTGACCGTATCCTCCACCACCGGATTTAAGCGCGGCGACAAAATCAGTTTCACTGGTGTGAAATTCCTGTCTCAGATGGCGAAGAACGTGCTGACTGATGATGCTACTTTCTCAATCACCCGTGTGATCGATGGTACTCACATCGAAATTACGCCGAAACCGATTGCACTGGATGACGCGTCACTGACAAAAGAAGAGAAGGCTTACGCTAACGTAAACACCTCTCTTGCTGATACCACTCCGGTAAACGTTCTGAACGTGGCAACAACCACCGCTAACGTGTTCTGGGCTGATGACTCAATCCGCCTGCTGTCTCAGCCGATTCCGGTAACCCATAAACTGTTTGCTGGCATGAAAACGTCTTCCTTCAGCATTCCTGGTATTGGTGTTAACGGAATCTTCGCAACGCAGGGTGATATCAACACTCTGTCTGGTAAGTGCCGTATTGCTGTGTGGTATTCAGCATGTGCTGTACGACCAGAGGCAATTGGTGTTGGTCTGCCTAACCAGACCGCGTGATAACCAGAGGGAGCTTCGGCTCCCTTTTCTATTGGAGATACCAATGAGCGTAATGATTTTTCAGGCTGGCGGAGATACCAAAATCTGGGGGCGCAAGCTGAAAACGAAAACCGTTGATCCTGATGATGTAGCTGTGCACTTAGCAAATGGCTGGTATAAGCACCCTGACGATGTTCCTGATGATCCTCTTGTTGGTGATCAAATTGGGAGTGTTGGCGGAGGTGAAACTTCCCCAGTTGATATGGGCGAAGTGTCCGACGGTTATCACACTTTTAACGAGCTTTACGCTCACCGAGTGCGGCTCTTCTCATCGCTGATGCATGCTTACGCTGAGCTTTCGTGGTGGTCTCGCAAACACAGTGACGGTGAAGAGTGGGATGGCTGGATCATTGCTGGTATCACCACTCCAGAAGGCGAAATCACTTATCACCTACCTGTTGAAGAAATCGAGTTCCTTCCTGAAGGTACTGAGCTTGAGTTCGGGAAAGAGTGGGATGGTCATGAAGCAAATGATGTTCTTGGACGACTCCTGAGTTTGCGTCCGGCTATTGCAGAGCCAGAGCCAGAGCCAGAGCCAGAAGAAAAACAGCGTAAAAAGCCTGGTCGAAAACCTAAGGCGGCAGCAGATGAACCTGACAACGAAGGGTGATTTAGTTCTTGCGGCATTACGTAAGCTCGGTGTGGCATCAAATGCCACGTTAACCGATGTCGAACCGCAGTCTATGGAAGACGGCGTCAACGATCTTGAAATGATGATGGCGGAATGGCTTGGCGGTGATGCGTCACCAGGTATCAACGTTGGCTACATTTTCGCTGATGCCGATGTCGCTCCAGATCCGGGCGATGAGCACGGTTTATCAAATAACGCTATCAATGCTGTCATTTTCAACCTTGCCTGCCGCATTGCTCCGGATTATGCGCTGGAAGCGCCTGCAAAACTTATAACCACTGCCAGATACGGGAAAGAGCGACTCGTCAAACTGTCTGCAATGGACAGAGCAAAAGCCGCTAAATGTAAGTCCGGTTATCCAAACCGTATGCCTGTTGGTAGCGGTAACCAGTTGGCGAAGTGGAACGGTTGGAATTACTTCCACCGAAAGGAACCTTGCGATAACGGGAGCGAATAATGCCGATTCAGCAACTTCCGCTCATGAAAGGTGTCGGCAAAGACTTTCGAAACGCCGACTATATCGACTATCTGCCAGTGAATATGCTGGCTACACCCAAAGAAATCCTGAACAGCAGCGGATATCTTCGCTCATTCCCGGGCATTGCCAAACGTTCTGATGTGAACGGTATATCGCGCGGCGTCGAGTACAACATGGCGCAGAATGCTGTGTATCGCGTGTGTGGTGGGAAGCTGTACAAAGGAGAAAGTGAAGTCGGTGATGTTGCCGGAAGTGGTCGAGTATCAATGGCTCATGGTCGGACATCACAGGCGGTAGGTGTTAATGGTCAACTGGTCGAGTATCGCTATGATGGCACGGTTAAAACCGTCTCAAACTGGCCTACTGATAGCGGATTCACTCAGTATGAGTTAGGTTCAGTCCGCGACATTACACGCTTACGTGGGCGTTATGCGTGGTCAAAAGACGGCACGGATTCATGGTTTATCACTGACCTCGAAGACGAATCGCATCCTGACCGTTACAGCGCACAATATCGCGCAGAATCGCAGCCGGACGGTATCCTCGGCATCGGAACATGGCGAGACTTCATCGTCTGCTTTGGTTCATCGACGATTGAATATTTTTCCCTGACTGGGGCAACCACCGTTGGTGCCGCTTTGTATGTCGCACAGCCATCACTGATGGTGCAGAAAGGCATTGCCGGAACTTACTGCAAAACGCCATTCGCTGATTCGTATGCGTTCATCAGCAATCCGGCAACAGGTGCGCCGTCTGTGTATATCATCGGCTCCGGTCAGGTATCACCAATCGCCAGCGCGAGCATTGAGAAAATTCTCCGCTCCTACACTGCTGATGAACTGGCTGAGGGTGTGATGGAGTCTCTGCGATTTGATGCGCATGAGTTGCTGATTATCCACCTTCCTCGCCATGTTCTCGTGTACGACGCATCTTCAAGCACCAATGGTCCGCAATGGTGTGTGCTGAAAACAGGTCTGTATGACGATGTGTACCGCGCTATCGACTTCATTTACGAAGGCAATCAGATAACGTGCGGCGATAAACTGGAGTCCGTGACCGGGAAATTGCAGTTCGATATCAGCAGCCAGTATGGGCTACAGCAAGAACACCTGTTGTTTACACCACTCTTCAAAGCTGAGAACGCCAGAGTTTTCGACCTTGAAGTTGAATCTTCAACTGGCGTTGCGCAGTATGCTGACCGCCTGTTCCTCTCTGCAACTACTGACGGCATCAATTACGGGCGTGAGCAGATGATTGAGCAGAATGAACCGTTCGTTTACGACAAACGCGTTTTGTGGAAGCGTGTCGGGCGAATCAGGAAAAATGTTGGCTTCAAATTGCGCGTTATCACGAAGTCACCTGTCACTCTGTCTGGCTGCCAGATAAGGATTGAGTAATGGCGGATTCGAATCTCAATGTGCCGGTAATCATCCAAGCTACGCGGCTCGATACATCAATCCTTCCACGCAATATCTTCTCGCAGTCGTATCTGCTTTACGTTATCGCACAGGGTACTGATGTTGGTAACGTGGCGAACAAGGCCAACGAGGCCGGACAGGGCGCTTATGACGCACAAGTCAGGAACGATGAGCAGGATGTGATTCTGGTCGATCACGAAGAAAGAATTCGTCAGCTCCGCATTGAAGTAGATGACCATGAAATCCGTATTGCTGCGAATACTGCGGCAATTGCAGCGCTGGATGTCAGACTAACCACTGCTGAAGGAGAAATAGTCACTTTACAGGCTGACGTCAGCGCTCTTGATGGCCGGGTTACGACTGCTGAGAGCAACATTTCTGCATTACAGGACGACTATGTATCGAAAACAGCCACTGCAACACAATCGCTGGCATCTCCCCTCAATGTAACAACATCCTATTCGGTCGGCGGCACCAAGGTTATTGGTGCTCGTCAGACAGGGTGGACAGCGGCTACAGGTACGGCTCTTCGCGGCTCATTCAACGCTAACCAGACATACACGGTAAGTGCCACATACACACGGTCTGAGGTGTCGGCTATGGCTACAGGATTGCAGCAGGCGCGGCAGCGTATCAAAGCTCTGGAAGATGCATTACGGACTCATGGGTTGATTGACTGATGATTACATTCAAACCAACGCGAAACATCGACCTGATAGAAGCAGTAGGAAATCACCCTGACATTATCGCCGGGAGCAACAACGGTGATGGATACGACTACAAACCTGATTGCCGTTACTTTGAGGTGAACGTGCACGGGCAGTTCGGCGGCATTGTTTACTATCAGGAGATTCAGCCGCTTACATTCGATTGCCACGCCATGTACCTGCCAGAGGTTCGTGGATTCAGCAAGGAAATCGGGCTGGCGTTCTGGCGATACATTCTGACTAACACCACCGTTCAGTGCGTCACATCGTTCGCTGCACGCAAATTCCGCCACGGTCAGATGTACTGCGCAATGATTGGCCTTAATCGTGTAGGAACCATCAAGAAATACTTCAAAGGCGTGGATGACGTGACGTTTTACAGCGCAACACGCGAAGAACTAATCGACTTCCTGAATCACGGGAGATAGCCATGTTATATGCATTTAAGCTGGGCAGAAAACTGCGCGGCGAGGAACCTTATTGCCCTGAAAAAGGCGGGAAAGGTGGCAGCTCTGATAAAAGCGCAAAGTATGCAGCAGAAGCTCAGAAGTATGCCGCAGACCTGCAAAATCAGCAGTGGCAGACGATCATGAAAAACCTTGCTCCGTTCACGCCGCTTGCGGAGCAGTATGTTAACCAGCTTCAGAATCTTTCCAGTTTAGAAGGTCAGGGGCAGGCACTTAATCAGTATTACAACTCTCAGCAGTATAAAGACCTTGCAGGTCAGGCGCGTTACCAGAGTCTTGCTGCTGCGGAGGCGACGGGGGGACTTGGCTCGACAGCCACAAGCAATCAACTGGCCACGATTGCCCCGACTCTCGGTCAGTCGTGGTTGTCGAACCAGATGAGCAACTACAACAATCTGGCAAACGTTGGGCTTGGTGCGCTGCAAGGTCAGGCAAACGCTGGGCAGACATACGCCAACAACATGAGCAGCATTGCACAGCAAAGCGCATCTCTTGCCGCTGCTAATGCCAACAAACCATCAAGTCTTCAGACAGCAATTAGTGGCGGAACGTCCGGTGCGATTGCCGGCGCAGGTCTTGCCAGCCTTTTGGGAACATCAACACCTTGGGGCGCTGGCATTGGTGCTGGTATCGGATTGCTTGGCTCGTTGTTTTAAGGGGTAATCATGGCTACTTGGCAAGGATCAAATGGCGGATTGTTGGCTGGTATCGGTGGCGTCAACTCAAACGCTCCTAGCGTAAATGACATCGGCAATACGCTTCAGCTCATCAGGCAGAACAATGATATTGAGCGTTCAGGCGCTAACAATGTTGGGCTGACTGCTTTGCAAGGTCTTTCTGGTATTGCGGGTGTTTTTCAGCAGGAAAAGCAGGCTCAGCGGCAGAAAGAATTTCAGCAGGCATACGCTAATGCCTATTCGTCTGGTGATCGTGGTGCTTTGCGTCAGTTGGCTACTCAATATCCAGACCAGATTGAATCTGTTCGTAAAGGCATGGGATTCATTGATGAAGACCAGCGCAATTCTATTGGCACCTTAGCGGCTGGCGCTCGTCTTGCAGCATCGTCTCCAGAAGCAATGCAATCATGGCTGCAAAACAACGCCAAGGAACTGACTCGCGTCGGTGTTGACCCTAATAACGTTGCTCAGATGTATCAGCAGAATCCTTCAGGATTTGGTGAGTTTGTTGATCACCTTGGAATGGCTGCTCTTGGTCCAATTGATTACTTCAATGTTCAGGACAAGATGGCTGGTCGTGAGATTGATCGAGGAAAACTTGCAGAGACAATCCGCAGCAATCAGGCTGGCGAGGCGCTAACAGCACGAGGCCAGAACATCACGATGCGCGGTCAGGACTTATCTGCTTCTACTGCGCGACGAGGTCAGGATTTGGCAATGCAGCGAGCGTCAACAAGAGGAATCGCTGGGAATGATGAGCGTACAGTTCAGTTATCAGATGGCAGAACTGTAACGGTAGGCGGGAAGCTTCATGGCGCTGGGGCTAATGCGTTCTACGAAGGCATCGACAACGAGGGGAATATGGTTCGCGTCCCTGCCAGTTCAATCGCTGCGCCTGCAACATCGTCTGCATCAGCACAAAACTATGCCATGAAGAAGGATATCGACGCGATCGCAAATGCAGACGCTTCTGCTCTCGATTTCATGACAGGAATGACAGGCGGTGCAGGTAATCCAGCAATTGGTGCTGATGTTCGCAGCCGATTAACGGGAAAAGAGCAGCGCCAGTTATATAACTCAGCACAACGTATTCAGGGCAGAATGCAGAATCAGGGTGTGGCGGCAGCAAGGGACATGGGTGCCAGTGGTATTAACACCGTTGCAGAAGCGAAGATGTATTTTCAGGGGATGCCGCAGGTTGACTATTCAAGCCCGGAGGCTATGCAGCAGTCGATTCGTGAAATTCAGGAATACACCAACAATTACAACCAACAATATAACGTTAATGTTGGTAAATCTCAGCGTAAGCAATCTCAACCTGCACAGGTATCACAGCCAGCAGCCAGCAGTAACTTTTCTTCACTATGGGGTGATTAATGGCTAAAGCATGGAAAGATGTTATCGCCTCTCCACAGTATCAGGCGTTAGCACCAGAACAAAAAGCGCAAGCTCAGGAGCAATACTTCAATGAAGTCGTAGCCCCGCAAGCCGGAGAAAATGCAGAGCAGGCTAAGCAAGCTTTCTATGCTGTCTATCCATTGCCATCTGTACAGCCAGTGGAGACACAGCAACCAGTAGCACAGCAACAACCACAGCAAAGTGGATTTATGTCTGATCTTGGCGAAGCAGTAAAAGAGACTGGTCGCGGACTGGTGCAGGCTGGCGTGAACGTGGCAAACATACCTGCATCAGTTGCCGATGCTGTAACAAGCGCGGCGGCTTGGGCTGGCGGTAAACTCGGTATTGGCGATGGGACATATCAACCAGCACCACGAGTAACAACGCAGGGATTAGAGCAGGACTTTGGCCTTCAGCAAGGTGCGCTGACTCCACAAACGACAGAGGGAAGGGTATTTGCTGAAGCATTGCCTTACCTCACTCCTGCTGGCGTTGAGAGAGCGGCGGCACAGGCACCAACACTTGCTGGTCGAATTGCTCAGGGGGCAACTCGCCTTCTAGCAGAAAACGCAGTTGGATCACTTGCTGCAAATAGTGCGAAAGATGATGCGGAAGCACTCGCCACCGATTTAGGCGTTGGTGTACTTGCTGGCGGTGCTATTAACGCTGCCGGACGTGGATTAGGTGCTGCTTATCGTGGCGTTCGTGGTGCTATCGCGCCAGAAGCTCAGCAGGCTATCAGATTTGCAGAGCGTGAAGGAGTTCCTCTGCACACCACAGACCTGTTACAACCAACTTCCCGCGTCGGAAAAATGGCGCAGACTACAGCAGAAAATATCCCTCTGGCTGGCACAAGCGGAATGAGAGCAACGCAACAGGAAGCGAGAAGCCAGTTGGTGCAGAGATTTGCTGATAAATTCGGTGAGTATGATCCAGCGGTTGTTATTGACAGCCTTAAAGCAAAAACATCAGGAATTCGTCGCGCTGCAGGAAATCGACTGGAGCAGGTTCAGAATGCTATGGCGGGAATAAACATTCAGCCTGCAAGAGCAATTCAGCAGATTGATACAGAAATATCTAACCTGCAGAAGCTTGGTAAGGTTGCTGATAACGAGACTATTTCAAAACTTCAGTCCTATCGTGATGAGCTTGTTCGCAATGCTGGTCCTGATGGTCCGGTAAATCTGGATTTGAAGCAATTAAGCGATCTGCGCAGCCAGTTCAGAATGGACGTGAAGGGTGAGCGACCAGTGTTACCAAACCGTTCCGATGCTGCCATTCAGCGCGTTTACAAGGCGATGACCGATGATATCAATGGTGCCATTGGTCAGAATCTTGGCAACGATACTCTCCGTAAATATCAGCAGGCCAATGCCGTCTACGCTGACGAAGCGGCGAAACTAAAGAATACCAGGCTGAAGAATGTTCTCATGAAAGGCGACCTGACGCCGGAAGTTGTCAACAACATGCTATTCAGCAAGAACAAATCGGAAATTAAGACGCTGTATAACTCAGTTGGTCGTGTTGGCAGGGCGCAAATGCGCAATGGCATCATTGGAAAGGCGATGGAGAAATCAGGTGGTTCCCCTGATCAGTTCCTTCGACAGCTTAACATCCTGCAAAACCAGACTGGCATCACATTTAAGGGGCAGGACGCTGCTTATCTGAAAGGATTGAAAAACTATCTGCAATCCACGCAGCAGGCTGCAAAATCGGCAGTAACAACACCAACAGGGCAGCAAACCATCCCGTTCATTATCGGGTATGGGACAGCAATGAACCCGGCGACAACTGGCGCAGCAGTAAGCTACGGACTTCTTACTCGCGCCTATGAGAGCGAGCCATTCAGAAATGCAATGCTCCGAATGGCAAACACACCACGCGGATCAACAGCGTTTGAGAAAGCCATGCAGCAGGCGCAAAAGGCCATTAACGCCCTGACTCAGGGTGTCAAGTCTGATGCGTTGTCAGAATAGCTTCGCAAACACCAGGAACGTGCAAAAACCAAATATGTAGAACGCAATATTCAGCATATCTCTTTGCATAAATCCTCTGTAACTGATGGTTAGCTGCTGTCTTTTTTATATAGCTCTTTGAGCGTATCAAAGACAATTTTCTTAACCATATCAGATTGTTGTTCTGCCATACGCTCTGCATCGTCAATGTAAACTGATGCAGAGCTTTGTTTAGCCAATGATTCTTCAATCGCTGCAATTATCTCTGAGTTCAGTGACCTGTTATTCATCTTCGCGCTCTGTTTAATTTTCGCGTGGAGTTCATGCGGAAGTCTCAAGTGAAACTGCGCCTCGTCGTATTTGCTGTACATCCTTGATGCCTCACCAGTTTGGTGGAATGGCATCGTAACCTACTGGATAAATACTCAATAGTACCATTTCGGTATGCAATCACATCATGGTTGCATCATATCATTCGTCTGGAGCAATGAAATGTCAGATATCACCGCAAATGTTGTGGTAAGCATGCCTTCGCAACTCTTCACTATGGCTCGTTCTTTTAAAGCTGTAGCCAATGGCAAAATTTATATCGGAAAAACTGACACTGACCCGGTAAATCCTGAAAACCAGATTCAGGTTTATATGGAGAGCGAAGACGGCTCTCACGTTCCTGTTTCGCAACCAATCATCATTAACGCTGCTGGTTACCCTGTATATAATGGACAGATTGCCAAATTCGTTACCGTGCAAGGCCATTCTATGGCTGTTTATGATGCGTACGGTGCGCAGCAGTTTTATTTTCCGAATGTACTGAAGTACGACCCGGATCAGCTTGAGCAGCGTCTTGCATCATCAATAGGTTCTTCCATGGTTGGCATTACCGATGGAAGGACAGTGCATGATTTTATATCTGTTGATGACTATCAGAGAATTGGTGATATCCGTGGTTACGGGGCGACAAATGAAAACGTAAACCCTGTCAACATTGCCGTTGCCACAGGTGAGGCCAATGGTCTACTGAAGGTACCTAATGGAGTATGGAGCGGTAATTTTGAGTTAAAAAATAAAACTAGCATAACTGGTGAATCCATAACATCAACAGTTGTTAACGTTCCTATAAACACGATCGGAATAAAGCCTGAGGGCTCTGACGTTAGAGGGATTACTATATCAAACATGAATCTCCAAGTTAACGGATCTGTTGCTGGCGGTCCTCCTGTTGGTAGCGGGGTCGGAATAGACATGTCTTTTTGCGGAAAGGCAGTTAACTGTGAGTTTAACAACCTTTATCTCGATTTCTTTGATATTGGTTACAACGCTGGATATGCTGATTTTTCAAATATTTATAACAATATGAGGTGCAATAACAACCGAATCGGGATTAACCTATCCAGTAACGGAACAATTATTCAAAACGTGTTCAATGGGTGTTATGTTGCAAACTGGACGGCTTATGCCGTGAAAGTTTCTGGCGCTAGCAACCAGATATTCAACGCGCTTAACATGGGACATAACGGGTCCGCCAATGCTTATTTCCTGCAGATAGATACGAACTCAAGAGGAATCATATTTAATCAACCTAACTTCGAAATGGACGTTGCAAACGGGAAAATTACAGCAGGAAGCCAGGCTATCGTGGTCGCCTCTAGTTCTGAGGTTACATTTAACTCCCCGACATTCAACAGGGTTAACGCTGCAGGGGCAAATGCCTACCTGTTCCGGGTTAGGGGTAACGCTATAGTACGTATAAACGACCCTCAAATCTACAACGACGATGGCACAATAGGTCACCTAATTATCAGTGATGAAGCTGTTGTTTATCTCAATGATCCAAATCGAATATTCACAGTAATTACTATCCAAGGTAATGGGAGGCTAATACGTGTTGACGAGAAGATATCAAACTCCCCTAACTATACAAACATTCTTACTTTAAAATCTGGAGACATAATTAACTTTGGATTCTATGCAAGATATGCAATGGCGGTTCCAGATTTTCACTCCAATACTATGCCATCACCATTCAAGTACGCAGTGAGCTTTGACACTTACCATAGCAGTGGAACTGCCATTGCTCGAGTGTATGATACAACCACAGGAAATGGAGTATCAAACATCAATGTTACATGTTTCGTACAGGCGTGGAGAGAGGATAGATAAAAATAGGGCGGTTTCCCCGCCCTATTTTTATACTGTAACTAAATTGTCTTCATTTCTATTGGTTTTTCTTTTTAATTTAAGAAAATGTATTTCAAAAAGATAGTATGATGCAATTGATACTATATATGCGATAGCAAACCCACATGCTATTATCACAGCATTATTGTTTACTCCAAACAAGGAGGACATTTTGTTTGCAATTGAAAAACACAGCAAATGCCACATATACAAACCATAACTTATCTTTCCTGTAAATGTTAATGGCTTTAATGATAATGCTTTTGTTATTATTTGTTTTTTCCCTAGCACACTCCACTTGTAAATGAAAAAAATTGCAGATGAAAAAATCATCCCAAACGCTGTAAACATATACCAGCATTTCCCAGCCCAATCTACAGGGTTCCAAAAAGCATTAAGACCAACAGAATTTATTCCATTAAGAACCAGCCCAACACCTGCTATAAAAGTTAAAAATCCTGATTCATATGCGTACTTCTCATCTTTTATCTTTGAAAACAGAGCGCCAAGAACTAACATGTCAATGCAACTGATAAGAGTTACATTTACAATGTATGGGTTTCCATCAGTGATTTGAAATATAAAATATCTTGATATACTTGATGTTATTATTAGTATAATAAAAATCAGATTCATATTCTTTTTGTTTATGAAAAATATGAATAGAGGCCAAAGCCAGTAAAATTGTTCTTCCACTGCAAGAGACCAGGTGTGCCCCAAAATTCCAGGTGTTGTAACATTTATTCCTATATAATAGTTTTGTAGATAAGTTATAAACCACAAATAACCATCCGTTGGTTTCCCAGTTGCAATTAGAAGAATAAAGTTAACAAGTAGGTAAGCATAAAATAACGGGAATATTCTAAGAGATCTATTTATAAGAAATCGTTTAATATAGTTACTAAAACCAGAGTCTTTATCCTCGATAAGGATTGAGGTAATTAAGAAACCAGATAAGCAAAAGAACAGCGGAACTCCAGACCAACCAAGAGAAAATCCTGAAACTTTGGCATGAAAAAGCATTACAATGAGCACCGCAATACCTCTCACACCATCTAAAGATTGTATATGTTTCATGCTAAAAATCCATATTCTACGGGAAGCGGGAGTCTATCAGATTTAGTTGATATTATCTATATAGACTAACTAGATGTTATCTAGCGATTGACTGTCATTCTATGTATATTTTCACGCCTGTTATCATATAACTTGATCATTTGGTATTTTGAGAGATTAACTTCTTTTGTTTCCAGTGTGGCTATGCCAATTACTCCACCTTTTCATCAATCCAGTCCGCCCACCACTGCATCATTTCTCTGCGCTTATCGAGATACTGAGCATGGTTGTAAATCCCACGCACAGATCCGCCGTTGGCATGTGCCAGTTGCACTTCAATGGCGTCGGCAGGCCATTCGTGCTCGTTCATAATCGTGCTGAATTCATGCCTGAATCCGTGACCGCTTTCCAGCCCCTCATAGCCGATTTGTTTGATCACAAGTAGCACCGCGTTCTCGCAGATTGGCTTCTTCTTATCGTTGCGTCCGGCAAAAACAAACTCTGATACCGGTTTAGTGATTGAGCTTAGCGTAGTGAGAAGTTCAATAACCTGGTCCGACATAGGAACCACATGAATCTTGCGTCCCTTCATCACATTGGCGTCGATGGTGATAATCCTGTTTTCAAAATCGACGTTCTTCCATTGCATGGAACGAAGCTCTTTCGTTCTTAGGGCTGTATAGCGTAAAACCTTGGTCGCAATGAGCGATACGATGCTTCCTGAAAATGTTGCCAGTGCTTTGTTAAATGCCGGGATCTGGTCTGCAGGAAGAAACGGGAAGTTTTTCTTGCGGTATCCCTTCATGGCGTCAGCAAGGTCAGGTGCCGGGTTATATTTAGCCCTACCAGTGACAATAGCGTAACGGAAAACCTCGCCGCATCTTCTGCGGGCTTTATTTGCTCGCTCCATTGCACCGCGATCTTCAAATCTGCGGATTACTTCCAGCAGTTGCATCGGCTCAATATCCTGAATCTCAAGACCGCCGATGATGGGTAAAATGTCGTCATCAAACATTTTGGCAAGTTCAGTTGCATAGCCTACTGACCAGACTTGCTTCTTGTGCTCGTACCATTCCTTGTAAATCGCACTAAAGGAATTGTTGTTAGACGAAGCCTTTTTCGCCTTTACCGGATCGATGCCGACCGAGATGTCTTTCCTCGCAGTCCATGCTTTATCCCTTGCCTCTTGCAAAGTCATAAGCGGATATTTTCCGACGGTCAGGATTTTCTCCTTACCGTCAATCTTGTAGCGAAGCTGCCATACCTTTTTCCCGGATACAGGGACATAAAGGTACAGGCCATTACCATCGAGTAGGCGGTATGGTTTTTCTTTCGGCTTTGCTGCTTCAATCTGCTTAACAGTGAGCATGGGTAAAAATCCGGTGGGTAAAATTATTTTATCCACTTTTTACCCGTCATGGAGTACGGCTGTCAACGATCTGACGCGAACCATTACGAACTGTGAATCTACGGAAGGCTTGATATTCAGGGGATTTTGCGGACTGGTACGGATGGGAGCGAACTGATAAATGGTGTCCCCTGCAGGAATCGAACCTGCAATTAGCCCTTAGGAGGGGCTCGTTATATCCATTTAACTAAGAGGACAATGCGGCATGAGTATACCCGCTAATGGACTGCGGGGTAAGTACGCTGCCGCTCGATTGCTTAAACCCTCGCCATTTATGCCGGGTTTTTATCATTTTTCTTAATGTTTTCCGCACGTTCTGCTTTTTGGCGTGCTTCTGCTTTGCGCTTGTTGCTCATGTCGTTACGGATCTGTGCATGACTCATTAACGCGAAGATAAAGGTGCCGCCGCAGATGTTCCCCGCTAAAGTAGGTAGTGCGAAGGGCCAGATGAAATCGCTCCAGTGCAGCGTACCGTTAAACACCAGATAGAGGATTTCAACAGAACCGACAACGATGTGAGTGGTGTCACCCAGGGCAATAAGCCAAGTCATCAATATAATCACCACAATCTTTGCCGCACCCGCTGCAGGAAACATCCATACCATAGTGGCGATCAGCCAGCCGGAAATGATCGCGTTGGCAAACATCTCGCTGGGGGTGTTCTTCATCACATCCATGCCGATTTTGACAAATGCATCGCGAGTTTCTTCATTGAAGATTGGCATATATTCAAATGCCCACGCCGCAATACCTGTCCCGAGAATATTACCCAGCAGCACGACGCCCCATAACCGCATAAGTAAGCCAACGTTGCTCATTGTCGGTTTTTGCATGACGGGTAGTACCGCAGTTACGGTGTTTTCGGTAAATAATTGCTGGCGGGCCATAATGACGATAATAAAACCAAAGGTATAACCGAGATTCTCCAGCAAGAAGCTGCCCGGCACACCTT
>OGCV01000141.1_pt1 | contig 35058 bp, 32 predicted proteins | sample 1570201 | NCBI WGS metagenome assembly OGCV01 (sample SAMEA2582162, study PRJEB24529) | metagenome
TTGTAGCTATTTCTTTAGCAGACTTTTCTTTATTAATATATTGTAAAACTAATTGAATTTTTTTATCTTTTGATATTTTCTCTCTAGCCATAAACTCACCTACTTTAATATTCCATTTAGGAGTATTATACCATTTTAACCAAGTTCTTAAAACAGCATCGCCAGAAAGATTATACATTTTAACAATTTGTAACATAGAGAAATTTCCAGTTAAATAGTCTTCTACAGCATGAATTAAGGTATGAGAAGAATATTTAGTGTTTTTTTTAATTTCCTTAAGTCCTTCCAAACCTTCATTATCATATTTAATAGACCACCTATGAATAGCAGTTCTTTCAACATTGTACAATCTACAAAACTCAGCAAGAGATATTTTAAGTTCTCTAAATTTTAAGACAAAAAACATTTTTTGTTCAGGAGTAAATTTAACTCTATTAGACATATATTACCAACTTTCTTATATTTTTTAATTTGTTGATAATATATATGTGTCCTTTATGGGTATCATATCAGATGCAATAAGATCAACAGATGGAGTTCTATACGCATATCATGATGGAGGAGAAAAAAGAAGTTTTGGAATAAGTGAGAATATAAAAACTCTTTCATCAAAAGAGATAGATGAATTAGATTATTTAAATTGTTTAGGAGAAAGAACAGGTCAAAGAGTAATGAGACTAGAAGATCTATTCTTAAGATTAAAAGATAAATGTTTTATAAATTTAGATAGAAGTTGGGATTACTTAGAAGAAGTGTTTCCTTTAATAAAAAAATTGGGGATGGAAGATCAAGTAATTATTAAAACTCACCCAACAGATGAAGCGTTTAATTTTTTAAAAAATAGTGACATAAAGTTAATGTACATGGTTATAGCTAGCAAAAAAGAAGATATTTTAAAATTTATAACACCTGATATAAATATGGTTGCAGCTGAAATTTTATTTACAGAAGAAAATGCAGAAATAATAGATAAAGAATTTATAAGATCTTTGAAAGAAAAAAATATAAAAATTTGGTTAAATTCAATTACTTTAGGAAGCAGATTTAATTTAAGTGCTCATTATGATGATAATTTATCAATAGAAAAAGATGGGGAAGGTTGGAAATGGCTAGTTGAAAAAGGTGCAGAAATTATTCAAACAGATTGGCCAGGATTATTAAGAGATTTTAGAAATAGTTTATAAATTTATAAAGAATATCTATAATATAAGGGAGGAAAAAGATGAAAAAAATTTTTTTAGGTTTAATGTTATCGTTAACATTGATAGGGTGTGGGGGATCTAAAGATAGCTCAATAATTGTTTATACAAACTCAGGTTCAAATGGAAGAAGTGAGTTTTTAAAAGAATATGCAAAAGAAAATGGATTTGATGTAAATATAGTAAGTGCTGGAGGAACTGAAATTGCTAATAGATTACTAGCTGAAAAAAATAATCCAATAGCTGATGTAGTTTTTGGACTTAATAATATGGAATATGAAAAATTAAAGAAAGAAAATATTTTAAAAAAATTTAATCCAAGTTGGGCTGCAGAGATTCCTGAAGGGTTATCTGATAAAGAGGGATATTATAATGCAGTTACATTAACTCCGTTATTAGCAGTATATAATCCACAGGTAATAAGTGAAGCAAATGCTCCTAAAGACTGGACAGATTTAGCAACAAATCCTAATTTTACTGGTAAATATTTTATGTTTGGACTTGGTGGAGGAACTGGTAAAGCTGTAATGGCTAGTTTTGTATCAAGATATAGAGATCCAAATGGAAAATTAAATATTTCTGACGAAGGTTGGGAAATGACTAAAAAATTATATACAAATGGTTATGTAGAAAGAGGAGAAGAAGACTGGTTTGGAAATCTTATGTCAGGAAAAAGACCTATTCTTATGTTATGGGGATCAGGAGCTTTAGAAAGACAAAAAGCTAATAATTTTGAATTAGGAATTATGAGACCTGAAATTGGGGTTCCATTTGTTGTTGAACAAATAGCACTTGTAAATAAAGAAAATAATCAAGAGCAAGTTGAAAAATTTGCTGAGTGGTTAGGGACTCCAGAAGTTCAAACTAAATGGGCAGAAAAATTTGGAACTGCGCCGGCTCATCCAAAAGCATTAGAAAATGCACCAAAAGAAGTAAGAGATTTAGTTGATAGCTTAAAAATTCAACAATTAGATTGGAAATTTATAAGTGAGAATGTAGATTCTTGGATTGAAAAAATAGAATTAGAATTTATAAAATAGGAGCTAGTTATGATAAGATTTAATGATATTCAGATAAAATATGGAGAATATGTAGCTATTGACAATCTTAATCTTGAAATAAATGAAGGAGAGTTTTTTACAATGTTAGGTCCATCGGGTTGTGGAAAAACTACTACTTTAAGATCTTTGGTAGGATTTACTTATCCTACTAAAGGTCAAATATTTATAGGAGATGTTGATGTAACTAAAATGCCTACTGAAAAAAGAGGTGTAAGTATAGTATTTCAAAGTTATGCTCTTTTTCCCACTATGAATGTATATGAAAATATAGCTTTTGGATTAACATTACAAAAGCTTCCAAAAGAATATATTGATAAAAAAGTTAGAGAAGCAGCAGCAAAGGTTCAGATAGTTCCAGAGAAACTATTTAATAATGTATCTGAATTATCTGGTGGACAACAGCAAAGGGTTGCTATTGCAAGAGCTTTAGTTTTAAATCCTAAAATTCTATGTCTTGATGAACCTTTATCAAATTTGGATGCTAAATTAAGAGTTGAATTGAGAAATGAATTAAAAAAACTACAAAATGAATTAAAAATTACAACTATTTATGTAACTCATGATCAAGAAGAAGCGTTGACTCTTTCTGATAGAATAGCTGTATTTAATAAAGGAAAAATTGAACAAGTAGGAACTCCTCAAGAGATTTATACAGAATCGAAATCCCCTTTTGTATGTGAATTTATAGGGGAAATTAATAAAATAGAACCTGAAGATATTAAAGTAATAGGATTAGATAAATATTTTCTGAAAAAGTCACCTTTATACTTTAGATTAGAAAATTTATCTTTAGAGAGAATAAAAGATTCTGATATTGAGTTAAAAGCAATAGTTGAAGATATAGAATATACAGGTATTTTTAGTAAAATTACTTATGATGTAAATGGAGTAAAAATAAGAAATATAGAAAAAAATAATGGGAAGCAATTACCTAAATTAAAAGATGAAATATCATTATATTTATCTTTAGAAAATGTAATGCAGTTTGGTGAGAAAAATGAATAGAGAGAAGATATTAAACTTTTTTAAAAATAATAAAGGAATTATTTTCTTAAATTTACTTTTAATTTGGATAATCTTTTCCTTTATTATTTATCCTAATATAAGTTTGATAAAAAATACTTTTATTTTGAATGGTAATATATCATTTAGAGCCTTTGAAAAGCTTCTTTCTTCAGAAAGAGCTATGAAAAGTTTAGTTAATAGTTTTATTTTAGCTATTTCATTGTCAATAACTGTTAATATTTTTGGTATTTTTATAGTATTGATTATAGAATATTTTGATATTAAAGGTAGCAAAATATTGAAACTAGGTTATTTTACTCCAATGATATATGGAGGAATTATTTTAGCTTCAGGATATAAATTAATATATGGAGAAACAGGTTTAGTTACTCTATTTTTAGCTAAATTTTTTCCAAATTTGCCATTAAATTGGTTTGAAGGATATCTTCCAGTTTTATTTACTATGACTTTTGCTTGTACATCTAATCATCTTATATTTTTAACAAATGCTATAAGAGGAATGGATTACCAAATAATTGAAGCAGCAAGAAATATGGGAGCAAAAGACTATACTATAATTTTTAAAATCTTAATTCCAATTTTAAAACCTGTACTTTTTGCTTTGACTATTTTAACATTTTTAACAGGATTAAGTGCTGTTTCTGCTCCACTTATTTTAGGAGGAGAAGAGTTTCAAACTATAAACCCAATGATAATAGTTTTAGCAAAATCTCGTTATTCAAGGGATATAGCAATGCTTTTATCTCTTATTTTAGGGGCTGTTACAATAGGAATTCTTCTATTTATGAATAAATTAGAAAGAGGAAAAAATTATATTTCAGTTTCAAAAGCTAAGACAGTTTTAAAAAAGCAAAAGCTAGAAAATAAGTTCTTAAATATATTGGTTCATATTTTAGCTTATATAATTTTCTTAATATATTTGTTCCCAATAATTATAGTTATATTATTCTCTTTCTCTGATATAAATTCAATTATCGCAGGAAGACTTAATTTAGCAACATTAACAATAGCTCATTATAAAAAGTTGTTTACAGATATAGCTTCATTTAAACCATATCTTGTGAGTCTTGGTTATTCAGCTATAGCTTCTATAGGAGTTATAATCTTTACAATGGCAATTTCAAAGTTAATTCATAAAAAGAATACGAAGCTTGCTAGATTTTATGAATATTCATGTTTAATACCTTGGTTATTACCAGCAACTTTAATAGCTTTAGGATTTATGACAACGTATGATAGTCCAAAAGTAATAATATTTAACAATGTTTTAGTAGGAACTCCAATTATAATGGTTCTTGCGTACATAGTTGTAAAAATTCCATTTTCATTTAGAATGTTGAGAGCAGCTTTCTTCTCAGTAGAAGATTCACTAGAGGAGGCAGCAAAATCAATGGGTGCATCAGCATTTTATACATTTAGAAAAGTAGTATTACCTATAATACTACCATCAGCTTTAGCTATTGGGGCATTAAACTTCAATGCTCTTTTAACAGATTATGATTTATCAGTATTCTTGTATCATCCTCTTCTTGAGCCATTAGGAATAGTTATAATGAAAAATACTGCTGTTGAAGCTGACATGGAAGCAAAAGCTATGATTTATGTATATTCAGTTACTTTAATGATAATATCAAGTTTAGTTATATACTATGTTTATGGTAGAAAAACTAAAGTTAATAAAAAATAAAAAAATTTAAGGGGAGGAAAATATGGAAAATGATATTTATATAAGAATAATCCTCTCTACAATACTTGGAAGTTTAATAGGACTAGAAAGAGAGCTAAAAGGGAAACCAGCAGGACTTATAACACTTACTTTGGTTTCTCTTGGAGCTACTATGATTGCTATTTTACAAGAAAATATTTTAAAAACAGGGGATATAACAAGACTTAGTGCTCAAGTAATATCTGGAGTAGGATTTATTGGTGGTGGAGCAATTATTCAAACGAAAGAGCATGTTCAAGGGTTAACTACTGCAGCAACTTTGTGGATAAGTGCATGCTTAGGACTTGTTATAGGCTACGGCCAAATAAAAATAGCACTCTTTTCTTTTGTAATGATAAGTATTGTTTTAATTTTAGTAAAATTTATTGAAGAAAAATTTATTTATAATAGAAAAAAAGTAAGGGTGCTATTGTCATTAGCGAAGATTGAAGATATATATAAATTAAGAGAGAATTTCTCTAAGGAAACAAATCAAATAAAGCTTATTAAAATAATTTGGAAAAATTATAATCAAAAATTAATTGAATGTATTTTTTCAATGGATAAGACAATAGATTTGTTTTACTTTGAAAAAGAAATATTAAAGAACAAGAGCATTTTAGATTATACCTTTATTAAATAAAAGTTAAAATAAAAATAGGGCTGCTGCAAATTGTTGATTTTATATCATAGGTTTGTAACAGCTCTTATTTTATTTAAATATAAGAAAATTAGTAACTATTCTTTTTAATAAAGTTTTATTTCGTGGCTCTTTGTCAAATGGTGTTGGTAAAAAAACAAATAAATTTTCAAGTAACTCCAGTGATTTTCGCTGGAGTTATTTTATTATTACCAATAAATGAGAGGCGAAGAAAATAAAGAATAAGAGAATATTAGATTATCTCTTTATTAAATATTAAACAAAAGATTAGATAAAAGTTAAAATAAAAATAAGACTGTTGCAAATTGTTGATTTTATATCATAAGTTTATAAAGATATAAGAAAATTATAAATTTATTTTATAGATTATAGCAATAGAAACTCTCTAAAATTATAGTTTTTTATACGATTAATTATTTAATATGTTTTTAATAATAGTATTAAAAATATATTAAAATTTATTTATTGATAATATATATTTTAATATAAAAAAACTAAATCTTTATGAAAGGTTAAATTATATATGGTGTAAGTGTGAGAATTAAAAAATCTTTCATTTTATTTTCACATTTTAAAGTAGAAGTTTCTTTATTTAATTCAATTTCTTCCAATAATCCTTTAAACAATAAAAGATGTATTTCATTTAAAATATCTACATTTTTTTCATCTTTAACTACTTTCTTCAATAAAGTTTTATTTCTTTCATATATATTATCTTTCATAAATATTTCTAAATAATCAATATTCAATTTTTCTTTATATTCAGGAAAATAACTATAGAATTCTTCAAATAGATTATAATCTTTTGTCAATTTAAAAAATATTCTTCTATATAAGTTAGGACTTAAAAAAGCATAATGAGCAAAGCACTCCCAAATTATCATATACTCTTCAAAAGAATTTTTAGCTATTTTTACTTTTTCCGATACCTCTAGTACATATTCTTGAATAAAATAGATTGAAGCTAATCCCAAAAGATGATCTAGATTGTCAAAATGATAATATATATTAGCACTATTCATATTTGTTTTAGCTGCTATTTTTCTTATACTAACATTTGTAATTCCAATTTCTTTTATTAATTCTATAGTTGTTGAAATAAAAATTTTATTTATACCTTTCATAAATTTCATCCTTTCAAAATAAAATGTTTTATTTTAATATATTTCTTTTTAATATAATAGCATTTTATTTTAAAAAAAACAAATATCTTATTGACAAAATTGGTTTTATGAGTTATACCAATATTATAAATTAATCGCGATTAAAATTAGGAAAAGACTAAGGGGGAGTAATGAATACTATTGAATCTATCAAAAAAAGAGGGTATGAAATTGAGAATCAACTAAAAACTGAAATTGAAAACATTTCAGATTATATTTTTAAAAATCCTGAATTGGGATTTGAAGAGTTTAAGTCAGTTGAATTTCTTACTAAAACTTTAAAACAACATGAATTTGAAATTATTGAAAATTATTGTGATCTACCTACTGCATTTAGAGCTGAGTTTTCTTGTGGAGAAGGTCCTAGCATAGCATTTCTTGCTGAATACGATGCACTTCCTGGATATGGTCCTGATAAAGTTCCTGGCCATGCTTGTGGACATAACTGGATAGCTGCTGGAACTTGCGGAGCTGCTATAGTTCTATCTAAATTAAAAGAAGATTTTAAAGGAAAGATTGTAGTTATAGGAACACCGGCTGAAGAAACTATTGGTGGAAAAGTTAATATGGTAGAAGCAAATGCTTTTGATGATATTGATGTAGTATTACAAATGCACTTAGAAAGTAATAATAATTTAGAATGTAAAACACTAGCTATTGATTGTATTAAATTCCAATTTACAGGAAAAGCAGCTCACGCTTCTTCTCATCCAGAAAAAGGAATAAATGCTCTTGATGCTGTTCAGTTAATGTTTGCTGGTATAAATGCTCTTAGACAACACATAACTCCAGATGCTAGAATTCATGGAATTATTACTTATGGTGGAGATGCTCCTAACACTGTTCCTGATTTTACTGAAGCAAAATTCCACATTCGTGCTGCTAATAGAAATTATTTAAATTCTCTTACAGAAAAAGTTGCAAATTGTGCTAAAGGTGCTGCTTTAATGACTGGAGCTGAGGTACATTTTGAAAAATTTGAAAATTCATTTGATAATCTTTTAAATCTTTCATCTTTACAAAACCTTATGAGAAGAAATCTAGAAAATGTAGGAGTTAATAAATTTCTAGAAGGTGGTAAAGGAGCTACTGGTTCTTCTGATATAGGAAATGTTAGCCAAGTTTGTCCAACTATGTATACTGAATTAGCCCTTAATATAGATGAAGTTTGTTTTGTACATGATGAAGCTTATTTAAAATATACAAACTCAGAAGAAGCTTATGATAAACTACATAAATCTGTAAAAGCAATGGTAGGAACTGCTCTTGATATTTCCTTAGATAATATGATTTTAAAAAGTATAAAAGAAGAATTTGATATTTTAAAAAGGAAGTAATTTCAATGGAATTAAAAGGATATATATTTGCTATTTTAGTTGGAATTGGTTGGGGAACTGTTGGACTTTTCTTTGCTGAAATGTCTAAATATAACATGGGAGTCTATGATATTATAACTGCTAGAATGCTTTTTGCATTTATCGCTGGAATTATACATATCATTTACACTAAAGGAATTAAAGAGTTAAAAATCTCTTTAGGCTCTTTAAAAACAGCTGCATTAATGGGAATAGTAGCTCAGGGATTAGTTAATGTTTTTCTATTCCTTTCAATTGAAAAAAGTGGAGTAATTGTTGCTACTCTTCTAATGAGTTTAGGCCCTGTATTCACTTTGATTTTTTCAAGAATTTTATATAAAGAAAAGTTAAATAAAGGAAAGATTAATGCTTTGATTTTAACAGCTATTGGAACTATAATTTTAGTTACAAATGGTTCCCTTATTAATTTAGAGTTTAATTTTTTAGGAGTAATATATGGACTTCTTTCTGGAATATGTTTTGGTTTATATCCTATAATCAGTAAATCAATTTCTGGAAATAACAATCCTAATGTAGTAATGATATATAGTTTTGTAATAGTGGTTATTATGCTACTACCATTCTTAAATGTAGGAAATTTCATAACTTATCATAAATTAACTGCAAATTTTCTTGTTAGTATATTATTTGCAGTTGTGCCAACTTTGCTTTGCCACTTACTATTTATAAAATCTTTAAATTATATATCTGCAACAAAAGCAGGAATAATAACTCTTCTTCAAATTCCTGCTGCTACAATGTTTGGAATAATGTTTCTTAATGAGCAAATATCTATTTGGAAAATTATTGGTATTATCTTAATAATAATAGGAATCTTGTTAATAAAAATGCAAGATAAAGAAAAAAATTAAAAGGAGTTATTTAAATGGAGTTAAAAAAGAAAAAATTTCAGGTACCTCATACCTATGTAATTATTGGAATATTATTAGCGATTATCACTATTTTAACTTATATTGTCCCTGCTGGAAGCTTTGATAGAATTGAAGATGCTGAGTTAGGGAGAACCATGGTAGTTCAAGGTTCATTTAAATTTATTGAGCAATCTCCTGTATCACCTTTCAGAATGTTTATGGCTATTGTTGAAGGAATGGTTAGTGCTTCTGATATTATCTTCTTTATTTTCTTTGCTTATGGATTTGTTTTTCTTTTAATTAAAACAGGAGCTTTCTATGGCTCTATGGGGGCTTTAATTAAAAAATTCAAAGGTAAGGAAGCTTTTATTTTACCTTTCTTTATGATAATGTTTGGTATCTGCGGTTCAACTTTTGGTTTATATGAAGAGGTTTATGGACTTTTACCTGCTTTTATTGGAATTGCAATTGCTTTAGGTTATGATGGTCTTGTTGGAGGAGCTGCTGTTGTTTTAGGAACTGTTACTGGTTTTGCTGCTGCTACTTTAAACCCTTTCAGTATTGGAATTGCTCAAGGAATAGCAGGGTTACCTATAGGTTCAGGTATTGGATTTAGAATAATATGTTTCATTGTTTTCCAAGGAACTGCTATTCTATATTTAATGCATTATGCTAAAAAAGTAAAAGCTAATCCTGAAGCTTCTATTGTAAAAGGTGTAAAGTTCAAAATCTCTGAAGGTATGACAAGAGAAGATATGGAAAAATTACCTTTTACTGGTAAACATAAACTTATTATGATGCTTTTTGTTTGCACAATTGCAGGACTTGTATATGGAACTAGCCAACTAGGATGGTATCTAACTGAATTATCTACACTTTTCTTAATTATGACTATAGCCATCGGACTTATTGGTGGGTTCAATTTAAGTCAAATAGCTAATTTCTTTGTAGAAGCTGTTTCTGATGTTATTTTCGGAGCACTTGTTGTAGGAATAGCTAGATCTTTAACTATTATCATGGATGAAGGTAAAATTATTGATACATTTGTTTATTATATCTCTAGTGGATTAACTAACTTATCTACAAGTATAGCTGCTATTGGAATGGTTATAGCTCAAAATATTATAAACTTTTTTATTCCTTCAGGTTCAGGTCAAGCAGCTACTTCAATGCCTATAATGGTACCTTTAGCTGATGCCATTGGTATGAATCGTCAAATAGCTGTTCTAGCTTTCCAATTTGGAGATGGTTTCTCTAACATGTTCTGGCCAACAGTTGTTGCTACTGAATGTGGATTAATGGGGCTTCCCATTGAAAAATGGTATAAGTTTATGACTCCTTTATTTATAATAATGGTTATCTTACAATTTATAATGATTACTATTTCTGTTTTAATAAATTATGGTCCGTTCTAAGTAAAATGAAAATTAAACAAATAATTAATAATAAATAAATTTATAGTTTAAATAAAAAACTGCATCCTTTATCTTATTTTTCTAAGATTCTGGGAGCAGTTTTTTATATTTATTATATTATAAAGAAGTAACCATCAAATTGACGATTACTTTTTTATAAAAAATTGAAAAAAATAGATGTTTTTACCTTTATTATGTTTTTGTTTTAAAAAATAATTTGACTTTTTTTTATAAAAAGTGTACTATTGTTGAAGATAATATAGTATTAGGTGCTTTAAAGCTTAATAGAGGAAGATGGGTGAAAAGCCCACACAGCCCCCGCTACTGTAAGGTGGACGAAACCAATTACCACTGGATTTTTTCTGGGAAGGTAGGAAGTAGGATGAAACCAAGTCAGGAGACTTACCTAATTCTAGTTTTTTATTTTTTCGGTGGGAAAAAAGATAAATTGTAAAATTTTATATTCTTTCATTTTACTGATAAAAAACAAAATTTAAGGGGGCTTGTAAGCGGCTATTTTGTTAATTATTATCAGTTTTTTTATTTTTTGAAAATAATTAACAAAATTTTTAAATTTTTTATTTTTTTGGAGGGAAAATGAAAAAATATTTATTGCTTATGAGTTTAATTGCAATCTCTACAGCTTATGCTGAAAATTCTATCAGACTTGATGAAACTGTAATTTCAACTACAGGATTTGAAACAAAAGTTAAAGATGAAGTTAAAAACATTAATGTTATCACTAAACAAGATATTCAAAAGAAAAATTATTCAAGTGTTGAAGAAGTTTTAAAAGATTCGCCTTTTGTTCAAACTGTTAATACAGACTATGGAGTAATCTTTGACTTAAGAGGACAAGGAAATAGAGCTTCAAATAGAGTTAAAATTCTAGTTGATGGTATCCCTGTTAATATGATGAATATGTTATATGGGACTGAATGTGCATTCCCTGTAAATAATATTCCAGTAGATCAAATTGAAAAAATTGAAATTGTTCCTGGTGGTGGTGGAGTTCTTTATGGAAATGGAGCTAGCGGAGGTTTTATAAATATTGTAACTACAAATAAAACTGGAAACTATGCTGTTGTAGATAGTAGCTATGGTTCTTATGATAATAGAAAATTAGATACTACTGTTGGAGTACAACTTACTGATAAATTATCAGCTAATTTAAGTTATTCTGGAAGAAACTCTAATGGATATAGAGATAACGAAAAAACTCAAAGTGATAACCTTACTGGTAGATTTAATTATCAATTAGCCGACAATCAAAAATTAACTTTAAAATTAGAGAAATACTCTGAAAATTATAGAAAATATGGATCTCTTACTAGAAAAGAACTTGAAGAAGATAGAAGACAAATAGATCCTGATAATTTTAGAGATGGACATTTAAATAAAGAAAACTATTTAATTGGTCATACTATTAATTTAGGTAATCTTGAAATTTCAACTAATGCCTTTATTGAAAACTCTCATGATAAACAACTTCAAAAAGTTAGTGGAGCAATGAAACCAAGTATAACTACTTTTTGGACTAAAGAGAAAAAAACAGGAGTTAATATTAAAGGAAAATATACTTATAGTAAAGGAGATTTAATTTTAGGTTATGATTTTTTAAGAGAAGACGCCAATAGTTATGGTAAAGGAGATATGGGTGGAAATAGTTATGATGTAACTAAAGATACTAACTCTCTGTATACTTTAAACAAATATAATATTACTGATAAATTACAATTTAATTTAGGAATAAGAGGGGAATTTTCTAAATATGACTTATATACTCTTGATAAAAATAATAAAAAACTTCAAGATGATATAAATCTAGAAAATTTTGCTTATGAAGCAAGTTTAAACTATCTATATTCAGATACAGGAAATACTTATATTAAATATGAAAGAAGTTTTACTACTCCAGCAGCTACTGAATATTTTAATAAATATGAGAAAAAAATGTATAAACCTGGGGTAGGAATGATTGGTATATACAAACAAGCTTATTATACTATAAATAATTTAAAAGAGGAAAAAACAGATAACTTTGAAATAGGAGTAAAAGATGTAATAGGTAACGCTTATTTTGCTGCTACAACTTTTTATTCACAAACAGCTGATGAAATTATTAAAAATTCTGAAATTAGCGGTAGTGGAAATGGTCCTCTATGGGAATATGAAAATTTAGATCAAACTAGAAGATATGGAGTTGAACTTTATTCAGAACAATACTTTGATAAATTAACTTTAAACCAATCTATTACTTATATAGATGCTGAAATTAGTAAGGGAGAGAAAAAAGGCGAAGATATTCCTCTTGTTTCTAAATGGAGAGGAACTTTAGGAGCTAACTATCAATTTACAGAAAGATTATCATCTGACTTAGTTGCCAACTATTATTCTAAATCATTTAATGGATGGACAACTAAATCAAATAAAGGAATGATGGTTCAACAAGAAACTCCTGTTAGAAATAAAGGATATAAAAAAGGATATCTTACAGTTGATTGGTCAATTAGATATGCCTTTGATAATGGTCTTACTTTAACTGGAGGAGTAAATAATATATTTAATGAAAAATATTATTTATCTCAAGATGATGGATATACTGAAAAAGGAAAAGTTGTTGGTGCTTATATCCCAGCTCCAGAAAGAAACTATTATATAGGATTTAAATATGAAATATAGATTTTTATTAGCTATAACCGTAGTTACTACGGTTATAGCTTCATTTTATTTTTTAACTCTTGGAAGTATAAATATAACTTTTAAAGAAGTTATTGAACTTGCTTTTTCTGAAGAAAATAATCCTTTAAAAGTAATTCTTTTTAATATTAGATTTCCTAGAATAATTACATCTATATTAATAGGAATGATGTTAGCTGGATCAGGGACTATTACACAAACTGTTTTTCGTAATTCCCTTGCTGACCCTTATATTATAGGAATATCTTCATCTGCTACCTTTGGTGCAGTACTTGCCTATATACTGAATTTTTCCGAATCGACCTATGGAATTTTTGGTTTTATTTGTAGTTTAATTACATCTATTATAATTTTTAAAATTTCAAATTTTACTTCAAATACTAATGTTTCAAATCTTCTTATAATAGGTATTGCAATATCTGCTCTTTTAGGAGCCTTCACATCTTTTGCAATTTATTTTATAGGAGAAGATTCATTTAAAATTATTATGTGGACTATGGGATATTTGGGCTATTCCTCTTGGGAAAAAATAGCTATTTTACTTCTTCCACTTATATTTTCAAGTTTCTATTTTTATATAAAAAGATTTGAATTAGATCTTCTTTTATGTAGTGAAGAGGAAGCATTTGCTATGGGAATTGATACTAAAAAATTAAAATTAAAACTTTTGGTAATCTCCTCTTTAATTGTAGGTTTTTCTGTAGCTTTTACTGGAATGATAGGATTTGTAGGAATTATTATTCCTCATATAGTTAGACTCTTAGTAAAAAATTCAAATAGAAAAGTTATCCCTTTAGCAATGTTATTAGGGGGACTCTTTTTACTTATATCAGATACTATAGCTCGTATTATTATTGAACCTACTGAAGTTCCAATTGGAGTTATTACTGCTTTTCTAGGAGCACCTTTCTTCCTATTTTTAGCTTTCAAAAGGAGGAAAGTATGAAAACACTTACAATCAATAATCTTAATTTTAATTATGGAAATAAAGAAGTTTTAAAAGATATCAACCTACAATTTCAAGAAAAAAAAGTAATAGGTATTATGGGAATGAACGGTTGTGGGAAAAGTACTTTATTAAAAAACATTATTAATTTTTTGCATCCTGTTACTGGAGAGATAATATTCAAAACTGACTCTTTAGAAAAAAATATTATTAATCTTTCTCCCAATGAAAGAGCTAAAATATTTGGATTTATTCCACAAAAATCTCAACTTGTAGATGGATTTTCTGTTGAAGAAGTTATTACAATGGGAAAGGTTTCACAATTAAAAAATATGTGGAAAGGATTTTCTAATCAAGATTATGATGATATAAATAAACAATTAGCAAGATTTAAAATTGAAAAATTTAGATATATAGATATTAATAAATTGTCTGGTGGGGAACAACAAAGGGTATTTCTTGCAAGAGCTTTAGTTAATAATCCAGATATTCTTCTTTTAGATGAACCTACAAGTGCTTTAGATATTCATTATTCTATTGAAATAATGAATACCATTAAAAAAATTGTAAAAGAAAACTCTTTAATATGTTTAATAGTAATCCATGATTTGAATCTAGCTTCTCTATTTTGTAATGAAATAGTTTTTATGAAAAAAGGAAAGGTTATATATCACGACAGTGTAACAGAGCTTTTTAAAGAGAGTATCTTTGAGGAAATCTATAACTTTAAATGTGAAATCTTAGAAAAAAATAATATAAAGTATGTTATTCCAAAAAAATAGGAGGATTTATATGAAGAAAATAATCATTCTTTTTTTGCTTATTTATAGTATCTCTTTTGCTAAATATAATAGAATTATAATTATGGCTCCCTCTATGTTTGAAGTAGCTTGTCTTTTAAATGTAGAGGACAGGGTTATCGGACTTGGGCAGATAGGGAATGCTTCTGCATATCCAGAAGAAAAGAGTAAAAATATAAAAAAAATGGGAAATGCTTTTAGACCATCTATTGAAAAATTAATAGCTGAAAATCCTGATTTAGTAATAGTTAATGAGGGGGTAAATTTTCCTATAGAAGAGCTTCAAAAAAGAAATATAAATGTTATATCTTTTTCTACTAAAAGAATCGATGATATTTCCAATAATATAAAAAAATTTGCTACTTTAGTTGGAAAAGAAAAAGAGGCTGAAAAAATAATCAATAATCAAAAAGAAAAATTAAATTCTTTTCCTAACTTTAAAGATAAAAATATTAAAGGTATCTTTATTTACTCTACTATTCCCTTGATGGCTTTTAATAATGAAAGTTTATCTGGAGATATTATGAAAGTTCTTGGAATTGAAAATATAGGTGCTTCGTTAAAAGGAACAAAACCTATTATAAATCCAGAATTTATTATACAAGAAAATCCAGATTTTGTAGCTGGAATTATGACAGTCGACTCTATTGAACAATTAAAAAAATCTATTCCCATGTTAGAATATACAAATGCTGGCAAAAATAATAATATTTTTATTTTTAATGCTGAACTTATATATAGAAATTCTCCAAGAATGTTAGAAGGTATTGAAGAATTATCTAAAAAATTAGAAAATATAAGATAATTTTGGAGGTATAACAATGAAAAATATGATAATTAACCATATGAACAAAGATCATTCTGAATCAGTAAAAATGTATGCTGAATATTTTAGAAAAGAAAAAAATGTCAATGAAGCTAAATTATTAGATTTTAATGAAAATTATATGACAATAGAAGTTAATAATAAAAAGATAATAGAAGTGTCTTTTGGAAAAACTGTTCCTCTTGAAGAGTTAAAAGATGTCTTAATAGAAATGAGTAGAGAAGCTAGAAAAAATCTACAAAAATAGGTGGGGATATAAATTATGTTTAAAAAAAGATTGGATACACATCATGAAATTCAAAATGAAATTTTTAAATCTTTACCAAAAGAAGCTTTGACTAAAAAAGAATTTTTAGATTTTTTAAACACATCACCTGAAGATAATGAAGGTGGGATTTATGTACATACTCCTTATTGTGACAAATTATGCTCTTTTTGCAATATGAATAGAAAGTTCTGTCAATCTAATATGGAAGATTATACAGAACTTTTAATTAAAGAATTTAATAAATATGGTAAAACTAACTACATAAGAAACAAATTATTTTCTGTTGTATTTTGGGGTGGTGGAACTCCTACAATTTACTCAGAAGAGCAACTTATAAAGCTTCTTGAAGCTTTTAAAGACAATTTTTCTTTATCTCAAGACTATGAATGGACATTTGAAAGTACTCTTCATAATTTGAATTTAAAAAAATTAAAAATTTTAGAAAAATATGGTATCAATAGAATAAGTCTAGGAATTCAAACTTTTTCTAATAAAGGAAGAACTCTTTTAAATAGAACTTATTCTGAAGATGAAACTATAAGACGTATAAAAGAGATTCAAAATAATTTTAAAGGAAAAGTTTGTATAGATATAATCTATGATTATCCCTATGAAACTGAAGAAGATATTATACACGATGCTCAAAGATGTATTGAATTAAAAGTTGATAGTGTTAGTTTTTGTACTCTTATAATTTATGAAGGTGCTAAAATTTTTAACGATATTAAAAATAAAAAAACAACTTTTATTAGAGATGAAGAAAGAAATAAAAAATATCATAATTTACTTGTTGAAGAACTAAAAAAAGGTGGATATAAGCTTATTGAAAATGGAAAAGTAGCCATAAATGATGAATATAGATATATCAATTTTGTAAATTCAGGAAAAGATCTATTACCAATAGGTATTGGTGCAGGAGGAAATCTCAATAATATTGGAATATATAAATTAAATGAATTTATGGAATTTTATAGTCTATACACTCCTTTTGAAATAAAATTAAAGCTTCTTTATGGATTATTTCAATATCCTATTATTGATTTAAATTCTATAAAGAATATTTTTCCAGATAAATATTTAGAAATATATAATAAATTACTTGATTTTTCTCAAGAGGGTTACTTAACTATTGAAAATGATATTGTTACTTTAACTAATGATGGAATATATTATGGTCACTCTATTGATTATGAAATCTTAAAATTATGTTTAATATAAATAGAATATGAGAGTGTAAATAATTTTATACATTTATTATCTCTTGATTATTAAGATTTTAATTTGTTTATAAGCTTGAAAGATCTCTATCTTTCAAGCTTTCTTCATATTGTGTTTTGCAGAAATTAATCCTTTTGATTTTATCTGAATTTTTTATATTTATATTATAATAATTTTTTCAAATTAAATTTCTATAAGAAAAAAAGTTTCAATTTAAAGTCCTATAAAAATAAAGAGTATAAATAACAAAACTATTTATACTCTTATATAAATTTATAAATCTAATTTCTTAATAAGTTCAATCGTATATTCTTGACACCAAATAGCAGTTTGAGGATTAAAATCTTCATTATGAATATCTGTATTTGAAAGAATTCTAACTCCCATAAATGGAATATTGAATGCTTTAGCAACTTGAGCAGCTGCAACAGTCTCCATCTCTTCAGCTGAAGTATTGTATCTTTCATGAATAAATTTAATTCTTTCAAGTTCTCTATTCCATTGGTCAGCAGTTCCAATAGTTCCTACTACAATTTTTCCATTTTTATAGTCTATTTTTTTGGCAATGTCTATAATTTTCTTTTCACTAGAAAAATAAGGATAGTCTACAGTATTTCCTTTAGAATCTCTTATTCTTTGAACGTCTTCAAAAAAGATTCCATCTTTGTCATCTGCTGGTATTCCATATTCTTTTCTTTCAGTTCTAACAGCTCCTATATTAATAATTTTTTCTGCTAAAACTATATCTCCAGCATGTAATTTAGGATCATGTCCACCAGAAGTTCCTTGATTAATTATTAGATTAGGAGAATATTTCATTATACCAATTGTAGTAGCAGCTGAAGCATTTGTTATACCTATTTCAGTTCTTGATACTATAACAGTTTTATTTCCTATTTCTCCCTTCCAGAAAGTCCAAGACGCTATTTGTTCTTTTACTGGATTTGAAAGAGCTTTAATAAGATATTCAGTTTCAATATCCATAGCTCCTTGTACTAGTATTGTTTCTTTTGCAAACAATGATGTAGTTAAGATGAAAAGTCCTAATATTATTTTTTTCATTTTATCTCTCCTTTTGAATAATAAATATATAATTAGTACATTATATATTTAAGTTAGAAAATAATCAAGTTATTTATTAGATTATTTTCTAATATTTTTATAAGTTTTACTATTATTAAAAAAACTATTTATATATTAAAGTATATTCTTATTAATAAAAAAATAGGAATTAGTTAAAAAATTTTCAAAAAATGAAAATAATAAACTTTATAAAATTTAGTATGTTATGATATCAGTATTATAAATCTACTTATTGAACTAAAAAGGAGAAAAAAAATGAAAAAAAACACAGTTGTAATTGCAGGAGCAGGAAGTACACATACACCAGGAATAATTCAAAGTTTATTGCAAAAAAAAGAGGAGTTCCCATTAAAAAAATTAATTTTGTTTGATATTGATGAAGAAAGAATGAATATGGTTAAATCAATTATGTCCCAATTTATAAATGAAACTTATGATAATTTAGAAGTAATTTCTACTTCTAATTACGAAGAAGCTTTTACTAATGTTGATTTTGTTTTTGCTCAAATAAGACAAGGTGGACTAAAAATGAGAAGTTTTGATGAAAAAATTCCGTTAAAATATGGAGTTGTAGGACAAGAAACTTGTGGTCCTGGAGGATCAATTTCTTATGGAATTAGATCAATTCCAGCTGTTATAGAAATAATAAAACAAGCTAAAAAATATTCTCCAAATTGTTGGATATTAAATTATTCAAATCCAGCTGCAGTTGTAGCCGAAGCAACAAGAAGAGAATTTAAAAATGAAAGAATTTTGAATATATGTGATATGCCAGTAGCAATTTTATTATCTTATAGCAAAATGTTGGGCTTAAAAGATTGGACAGAATTGGATCCAGAATACTTTGGATTAAATCATTTCGGATGGTTTACAGCTCTTTATGATAAAACTGGAAAAGATAGATTACCAGAGTTAAGAGAAATGATTTTAACTAATGGAATGACAGCATGTAGTGATAGACATCATAAAGATAAAGATTGGCAAAAAACATGGAAGCAATATGCTGAAATAATAAAAGATTATCCAGAATATTTACCTAACAGCTATTTACAATACTATTTGTATTCTTCAGATATAGTTAAAAAAATGGATCCTAACTATACTAGAGCAGATATGGTAATCAATGGAAGAGAAAAAGAGATGATAGAAGAATATCATAAATATTTAGCTAATCCTTCGGAATATAAAAGCCCAGTACAAGAATTTACTGTTTTTGGAGATTTTATAGTGGATGCAGCTGCTTCAATTGCCTATAATAAAGGATATAGATATTTAGTTATTGTAGAGAATAATGGCGCTATTCCAAATATTTCAGCTGATACTATGGTAGAAGTACCAGCTTATTTAAGAAGTTGGGGGCCAGAGCCAATAGCAAGAAAGCCTATTTCAACTTTTTATAAAGGCTTAATAGAAAATCAGGCTGCTTCTGAAAAATTAGCTGTTGATGCTTATTTTGAAAATTCATATGATAAAGCTCTTCAAGCAATAGCAATAAATAAAACAATTCCATCAACAAATGTAGCTAGAGCAATTTTAGATGACTTAATAGAAGCAAATGGTGAATTTTGGCCAAAATTAGAAAAAGAATCTTATTAATTTAGGGGGAATATATGAATAAGAATAGACTATTTAGTGAATTTCAAAAATTGGGAAAAGTTCTAATGGCACCAGTTTTAATATTACCAATAGCTGGAATTTTGGTTGGGATAGGAAGTGGATTTACAAATCCAAAAATTTTAGAAATTTTTCCTTTTTTAAAACATATAACTATTTTTTTTAATATTTTAAAAGATGCAGGAAATGTTGTTAATAATAATATTCCTGTGATCTTTGCAATATGTATATCTTATGGTTTTGTTAAAAGTGAAAAGGCAACTGCTGCACTTAGTGGTTTTTTAGGATATATGACAATGAATACTATATTAGGAAGTTTCTTGATTTTTACAGGAGATTTGGATCCCAAAAATTTATTAATTGGTCAAAAACAAATATTAGGGGTTTTAACTTTAGATACAGGGGTATTTGGAGGGATTTTAGTTGGATTTTTAATTGCATATATTCATAATAAATTTTATAAAATTCAGTTACCTGCAATTTTATCAATTTTTAATGGAACAAGAGCTATACCAGCACTTTCAATTATATGTTCAAGTATCTTAGGAATTTTATTAGCTTTTATATTCCCACCTATTCAACATTTATTAATTAAATCTTCAGATATAATTAATTCAATAGGAGCAAGTGGAGCATTTTTATATGGTTTATCAGAGAGACTATTACTTCCGTTTGGATTACATCATTTTATTTATTTACCATTTTTCTTTACACAATTAGGTGGATATATGAATATTGATGGAGTTATGGTTGAAGGAGCTGTAAATATTTATAATGCTATTTTAAGTTCTCCTACAGCAAAATTTGATGTAAATATTACAAGATTTGTAATGAATGGTAAAGTTCTTTTTGCAATGTTTGGATTACCTGGAGCGGCACTAGCAATTTATAAAACATCATTGCCTAAAAATAAAAAGAAAGTAGCAGCTTTAATGACAGCAGCTGTTTTGCCATGCGCTTTAATGGGAATAACTGAACCTTTAGAATTTGCATTTTTATTTGTAGCACCTGGTTTATTTATTATTCATTCATTCTTTGCTGGAATAGCATATATTTTAACTTATATTCTTCAAATAAATATTCCTGGACCATCAAGTTTTGGAGGACCTTTACTTTCTTTTATATTTAATGGTATACTAAATTCAAATAAAGGTTCTCATTGGTATTATCTTTTAATAGTCGGTCCTATATATTTTGTTTTATACTATTTTACTTTTAAAATATATATTGAAAAAAGAAACTTAAAAACTCCAGGAAGAGAAGAAAATTTTGATGGAGATATAGAAGACGATATAAAAGAGAGTTCTATAAATAAAAATGTTTCAGTAGAGTTTTTAAATAAAATAATTGAAGCTGTTGGAGGAAGAGAAAACATATTGAAAGTTGATGCTTGTTTTACAAGACTTAGATTAACTTTGGAAAATAATTCAAAAATTAAAGATATAAAAATTTTTGAAAAAGATTTAGGGGCTAGTGGGGCAGTTTTAGTTGATAATGGTATTCAAATTATTTATGGAAATAGAGCAAATCTTTTAAAGATAGAAATGAGAGAATATTTAAAGCATGAATAAAAAATAGGAGATTAATATGTATTCTTTTTTTTCAAATTTAAAAAAGTGTAGAGATAATAATGAATTATATCCTAAAGTAGAAGTTATTATAGCTAATTACATTTTAGATAATCATAAAATTATTCCAACTATATCTATAAAAGAATTAGCTCAAAAATGTAATACTTCTATATCTACTATTTCTAGATTTTGTAAAAGAGTTAATGGAAGTGATTTTAAAACTTTAAAAGAAGATTGTAGAATTTATAATAATTTTTTAGAAGAAAAAGAAGTTATAAAACCAAATATAAAAAAATTCTCAGGGAAAAATTATTTGAATGATATATTTAAAGCTTTACAAGAAACAAGCTGTCTTAATGAAAATGAAAATATTAGAAAAACAATATTTTGGATAAAAAGAGCTAAAAAAATTTTTTTCTTTGGAACTTCTTTTTCAAATATTTTTGCACAAAATATAAGTGAAAAATTTATGAGATTAGGGAAAAATACTATTTGTCCTTTAACGATCTCTTCACAAGATAATATAATTAGTCAAATACATTCTGATGATTTAGCAATTATTATAAGTTTTTCAAATAATAATTTTCAAATTAATAGAATAAAAAATATTTTAAGAAAAAAGAAAATAAAAATAATATATATATCTTCAAGGCAAGATGTGGAAACTAATAATGAAATTACATTGCTAGTTTCTAAGTTAAGCTATAAGGAATTTGAATCACCCATAATTCAAGAATTTTCAATAAGTTATATTATAAATTATCTTTATTTATATTATACAGAAAAAGAGGGTATATAGTAAATAATAAAAAGAATATATTAATTGTTTAATAATATAGCTGGAGTAGAAATATTTCCAGCTTTTTATTATAGATGAGAAATATGAAGTAAGATTTTTTTATTTTGAAAATTTACTTATAAAAAATAACTACCATAATTTTAAAATATAATATATAATATATAATAAAAAAATAAATATAAAAAAGGCAGGTGAAACTCGTTTAAAACGGGGGAAATTTTGAAAAATGATTTTTGTTTAAAAATTAGCAACATGGAAAAAACTTATAAAAATATGGCAGGACAAAAAACAATTGCACTTCAAGATATTAATCTAGAAGTAAAAGAAGGAGAATTTATTTCAATAATTGGACCTTCTGGTTGTGGGAAATCTACATTATTAAAAATAGTAAGTGGACTAGATAATCCAACTGGTGGAAAAATTGAATTTAATGAAAATTTTGATTTAAATCAATACATAGGATTTGTTTTTCAAGATTCTGTATTATTACCTTGGAAAAATGTATATGATAATGCAGTTTTTCCTTTAGAAATAAAAAATTTAAAAACAAAAGAAAATCTTGAAAAATTAGAACAATTGTTATCTATGGCGGGATTAGCAGATTTTAAAAAATCACTTCCAAGAGAGCTTTCTGGAGGGATGAGACAAAGGGTTTCGATAGTTAGATCCCTTTCTTATGATCCGAAACTTTTATTAATGGATGAACCTTTTGGAGCCTTAGATGCTTTAACTAGAGATTCGTTAAATATAGAGTTATTAAAAATTTGGGAACAAACTAAAAAAACTATATTGTTTGTAACACACAGTATTGATGAAGCTGTATTTCTTTCAAGTAAAGTTATAGTAATGTCACCTAGACCAGGAAGAATTAAAGAAATATTAGACATAGATTTAGGATATCCAAGAACAGTAGAGATAAGAAATAATCCTAAATTCATAGAATACAGCAAATATTTAAGAGAGGTGTTAGAATAATATGGAAAAGAAAATCAAGGGTTTATGTAAAGGATTTTCTGAATATGTTATCTCTATTGGTGTATTTTTAATAATCTGGGGTATATATGTTAAAGTTAGTGGAGTAGCTGAATATATAATGCCATCTCCTATAAAAGTTTTACAAAAATTATTTGAAATTATTGTTAAAGGACAAATTTGGGAACATTTTTTTGCCACTTCTATTATAATTTTTGTAGGATATTTCATAGGTGTATTTTTAGGAATATTCTTTGGTTATATAATAGAAAAATGTACAATTTTAAAGGAAATGTTAATGCCATATCTTATATTTTTTCAAACAGCACCTAAAATTGCATTAGTACCATTATTTGTAATTTGGTTTGGATTAGGACTTACTTCTAAATTAGTTTTAATTGTATCAATGGTATTTTTTCCAGTTATGGTGGCAACAATGGTTGGAATAAGTTCTGTTCCTAAAGATATGAGAAATTTAATGAAAATATTAAATGCAAATAAGTTACAAATTCTTTTCAAAATAGAATTACCACATTCAATGCCAATGATTTTTTCTGGATTGAAAATAGGAATGGTTCAAGCAATAATTGGAGCTATAGTTGCTGAATGGATATCTGGAAAAGTTGGATTAGGTTATGTTTTAATATTTGCATCTTCAACATTCGATACAACTTTATTAATTGCTGGAATCTTTTTTACTATTATTGTAGGAATTTTCTATTATGAAGTTGTAAATATTTTAGAAAAAAAGATTCTTTATTGGCACGAATCGCAAAGAATAGAGAAATAAAAGGAGTAATTAAATGTATATAAAAGCAGATAAACCTGTTTATGAAGAGGGAACAGCTCATTTAAGATGTAAATCAGATAAAATTTCAGAGATTGTTTTTTTACCTGGAGATCATGCAAGAGTTGAAATGTTTAGAGATTTGTTAGAGGATTATGAAATAGTTTCTTTTAATAGAGAATTTAAAGTAGGAACTGGTAAATATAATGGAGTTCCTATTACTATTTGTTCTACTGGTATTGGAGGACCATCAACAGAAATAGCAGTTACTGAATTAATTGAATTAGGAGCAAAATATCTTATTAGAATAGGTGGTTGTGGAGCTATAAGAGAAGATATAAAATGTGGAGAATTTATAATTAATATAGGGTCTGTAAGAATGGGTGGAAGTTCAAAATTCTATGCTATGCCTGAATATCCAGCAGTTGCAGATTTTGATTTAGTAATGTGTCTTAAAGAAGCAAGTGAAAAGAAAAATTTTAAATGTCATTTAGGAATAGGAGCATCAATAGGTTCTTTCTATAGAGGACAGGGAAGAAATCCACTTTCTGTAGCAGATAAACATTATCAAGATTTATATGATGAATTAATAAGATTAAATGTAATGAATCTTGAAATGGAAGCCGAAACAATATTTACTCTATCATCAATCTATGGAGTAAAAGCTGCGAGTATCTGTGTAGTTCATTGTAATAGAATTACAAATGAATGGTTAGTAGAATATGGTGATCCGCAATTAAATATGTGTAAAACAGCTTTAGAAGCTGCAAAAATATTATATAATAAAGTAAATCAAAAGGGGGAATAATTTATGAAAAAATTATTTTTAATACTATTTTCAATTTTAACATTAGGTTTATTCAGTGGATGTGGAGAAACAAAAGAAAGTACTCCTGCTAAAAAAGATGAAATTCAAAAAATTTCTATTCAAATTGATGGAGCAGCAGTTCCATATTATGCACCAATGTATATAGCTAAAGAAAAAGGATATTTTAAAGAGCAAGGTTTAGATGTAGATTTTTATTATGCAGCAGCAGCAGAGATTGTTAAAAATGTAGCTACAGGAAATGTTCAATTTGGTTTTCCTAATGCAGATTCTGTAATTCTTGCTAAATCACAAGGAATTCCAGTAAAAGTTGTAAATACAACTTATCAACATGGACTGGGAGCTCTTATTTTCCAAAAATCTTCTGGAATAACTGAACCAAAGGATTTAAAAGGTAAAAAAATTGGGGTTACTAGCTTTGGAAGTCCTAACTATATTCAGTTACAAGTTATGCTAGAAAAAGCAGGAATGAGTATTGATGATGTAAAAGTTGAAATAATTGGTACAGGAGCTATTGTAAATGCTCTAGTTAGTGGACAAGTAGATGCCATTATGTTCTCTATGCTTAGAACTATTGAATTAAAAAATCAAGGTGTAGATGTTGGTGAAATTCGTTCAGATGAATTTTTACCATCTCACGGAAATGTACTTATAGTTGGAGACAAATATCTAACTGAAAATAAAGATGTAGTTAATAAATTTAATATAGCTTTAAATAAAGGAATTCAATATATTATTGATGGAAATACAAAAGAAGCTGTGGAAATGTCAGTTGAAAAGTATGCACCTAGTTTTAAAGGAAGAGAAGAAATTGTTACAGTTATTCTTGATGAAGTATTTATTCCATATTTATGGCAAAGTGAAAATACTAAAAAGAATGGATTAGGATATTCAGATGCTGAGAGATGGAGTAATTCAATAAAAGTTTTAAAAGAATATGGAGTAATAGAAAAAGAGATAGATGCTAAAGAATTAATTGGAAATATAAAATAGTGTAGGAGAGAGAAATGACAAAAGAAAGAAGAAAAGTTTTACTACCACTTTTATTTTTTCCAATAATTATAATACTTTGGAAAGCATATATAGCCCTTTTTAATGTTCCAGATTATCTTTTACCTCAACCAGAAGCTCTGTTGCAAACAACAATAGATTTATTGGTTAAGGGAGATATGGTGTATCATATTTATATTACTTTAAAAGAAGTGTTTATAGGTATTATAATTGGAATATTCAGTGGACTTATAGTAGGGTACATTGTTGCCAAATCTAGATATATAGAAAAATTGATAATGCCATTTGTTCTAATTGTTCAAACAGCACCAAAAATATCTCTAGCACCACTATTTATTTTATGGTTTGGATTGGGATTAGAATCTAAAATTGCATTAGTAATATTAGTAGTTTTATTTCCAGTAATGGTTAATGAAATTGTTGCAATTAGAAGTATTGATAAAAATATGTATAATCTTATGAAAATTTTAAATAGTACTTCTTTTCAAAAATTTTATCACATTGAATTGCCATACTCTTTAGAAGCTATTCTTTCAGGAATAAAAGTAGCTGTGACACAAGCTATAACAGGAGCAGTTATAGGAGAAATGATAGGAGCAAAAGCAGGATTAGGGTATTTATTGATTCTTGGAAATGAAACTTATGATATTAAATTAGTTTTAAGTTCAATTTTTGTATTAAGCATAGTTGGTTTGATTTTATATATAATTGCTGAAAAAATTGAAAAAAGATTTTTAATTTGGAAGATTTAAATAATAAAGTAAAAAATATGTTGCACCCAAAATCTTGAATAAGATGATGGGTGCAATTTTTATTTCTTTCATATTATATTTTAAAATTTAAAAATATTAAATAATATTATAAAACTTATTAAGCTAATTATTATAGTTATAAAAGTTATAAAACTTGAAATTCCAACATCACTATTGCACTTTTCTGTAAAAATAGATGCAAGAAAAGAAACTGGAGCAAAAAGAATAATAACTATTATTTGTCTTAATTCTAAATTTAGTGGAAGGAATGTATAGAAAATATAAGACATAATAATAGCAGCTGCATAACGAATAGTTAAGATTTTTCCTACAGTATAAAGATATTCATACTTAAAATTTATTTCAAACATCATTCCAATCATAAGCATTGATAAAAAACCATTTGCTGAAGCAATAAAAGAAGTTAATGATATAATATCATTAGGCATTTTAATATTTAATTCCGTCATTAATATCATTATAATATAAGTTATAAACGGAATTGAAGAAAATAATTTTTTAAAAAAAGCTTTAGGCGAAAAATTCTCTGTATTACTTTGTATAACAGAAGAAGTTATAGCATAAGATCCTCCTGTACATAGAATAGAATTTCCTATATCAAACATACATACTGCAACAACTCCTAATGGACCTAGCATATTTTGAACGAAAGGAAGAGCAAAAGATCCGATATTATATCCTTGCAAATTAAGCATAAATAATGATTTTATCTTATCATCTTTATTTTTAGAAAATATATAACCAAGTAATAACATAATTAAATTGCATATTATTCCTAAAAATATTAATAAAAATAAAGAAGAGTCTTTTTCTAATTTGCTAAAACTTGTAATAATAACAGCAGGCATTATTATATTAATAACAGTTTTAGTAATTATTTTATAATCACTTTTTTCATAAAAATTAAATTTTTTTAAAATAAATCCTAAAAATATTATAAATATAAAAATAAAAGATCTAAAAAAAATATTTTCCATTTTATATCACCTCTTTAAATAATAATTTTTGTTCTATTATACAACTTTTATTCGAATATTCAAATAAAATAAAAAATTTTTTTAAATAGATTAAATATCTAGTTAATTGTATAGTAATGTACTAAATAAACATTATCTATTAAAAAAATAAAAAAGCCAATAATATTGGCTTTTTTATTAAAATTATTTAAATTTACAATAACAAATGAAGAACATATAGATATAAATTATTTATGAAATAGTAAGATTATTCTTATCAATATCGTGTTCTCTAAAGTATGTTTCAATTTTTATTTTTGATTCAAGCAATAATTTTTTAATAAGATCATTTTTTTCTTTAGTCATTCTAAAAGAAGGAACACTTACACTAATAGCTGCTAAAATATCATCATTTTTCATCAAAGGAGTACTTAAGCAATAAGAGGGTTCATTTATTTCTCCAAATTCATAAGCAATACTAGTATTTTTTATTTCTTTAAGTTGTTTTTCAAGTTCGTTAAAATCTGTAATAGTTTTTGAAGTAAAAGGAGTTAAACCATTTGGATAAAGTTTTTTGATATCTTCTATTTTGGTATTAGAAAGCATAGCTTTTCCAAGAGCTGTACAATAAGCAGGCAATCTTTTACCTACAGAAGAAATAATTCTAATTGGACTTTCAGAATCAACTTTAGCTATATATAGTACTTGCCCTTTATCCAAAATTCCCATTTGACAAATTTCATTTGTCTCTTTTACAATATATTTCATTTCTGACTTTATAAATTCTAATGCACTCATATTATTAGTATAAGCAGCTCCTACACAAAAAGAAGCAATTCCAATATTATATTTATTTGTATTTTTGTTTTGAAAGATAAATTTTCTTTGAGTCATAGTATGTATAAAAGGAGATATTGTGCTTTTTGGAGCATCAATTGCTTCTGCTATTTCAGTTAGAGTAAGACCTTCAGGAGAAGAAGCTAATAACTCAAGAATATTGAGAACTCTTGCAGTAGGTCTATGTTCTGTTTTTTCTGCCATTAATTTCGGCCTCCTATTTTATTATTATAATTTTATTTTTATTATATCAAATTTAGAAGATTTTGTATATAATTCAAAACTTTTATATAAAAGCTTTTACAATGGCTTTAAATTAAGCTTGCTATAAAAATAGTACATAATAATTTAAAAAAATACAAAAAAAATTAAAAAAATATATTGACAAATAAAAAAATATATGTTAATTATTAATTATAATAAATTCGTATATTAAACCTAGGTTCGAAAAAACGAACAAAAAAATAAAATAGTAGTTTTTAGGAGGAGAGAATTATGATTATGAGATTTTTGAGAAAAGTTCCCGCTGGAATGATGATAGTTCCATTGTTAATAGGAGCTTTTATGAATACTTTTTTTCCAGAAGCTTTAAAGATAGGATCGTTTACAACAGCAACATTTTCTAGTGCAGGTGCAGCAACAGCAATGGGAATTCAGCTTTTCTGTTTAGGAACGACTTTACAATTAAAAGATATGCCAAAAGTTGTAAAGCGTGGTGGAATATTATTAATTTCTAAATTTATAATAGGTGCAGCAATAGGAATAGCAGTAGGGAAAATTTTTGGATTAGCAGGAATTATGGGATTAACAACATTAGCTATAATTAGTGCAGTTACTAATAGTAATGGAAGTGTATATTTAGCTCTTATGAAGACATATGGAGATACAACAGATTGTGCAGCAATGGCTTTATTAGCTTTAAATGATGGTCCTCTTTTAACAATGATTGCTTTAGGAGCTTCAGGATTAGCTAATATTCCTTTCATGGCATTAATTGCAACTGTTATACCAATTATAGTGGGAATGATAGTTGGAAATCTAGATAAAGAAACACAAACATTCTTTGAACCAGCAGGAAATATATTAATACCATTTGTAGGATTAACATTAGGAGCAGGAATAAACTTAAGTAATGTAATAAAAGGTGGATTACCTGGAATTGTATTGGGACTTATAAGTGTATTTGTAGGGGGAGCATTTATTGTATTTTGTGATAGAATAATTGGAAGAAGACCTGGATATGCAGGATGGGCAGTAGCTACTACAGCAGGAAATGCAGTTGCTGTACCAGCAGCAATAGGATTAATAGATCCAACTTGGGCACCATATGTAGGAGAAGCTACTACTCAAGTAGCAGCAGCAGTTGTTGTTACAGCTATAATAGCACCTCTTATGACAAACTGGTGGGCTAATAAATATGGATGTCCTAAATTTGAGAGTGAAAATAAATAATAAATTAATAATTTATTTTAATTAATATAATTAGTTAAAACTAAACAACTTAAAGGAGGAATATAGAATGATTAATGCTATGATTATTGATTTAAAAGATACGGTAGCAGTAGCTATTGAACCAATAGCAAAAGGAGAAGATATAAACTATAAAGTTGGAGATGAAGTTAAAACACTAAAAGCATTAAATGATATACAAATTTATCATAAACTTGCAATAAAAGATATGGCAAAAGGAGAACCAGTTGTAAAATATGGAGAACATATTGGATTAGCTGCAAGCGACATAAAAATTGGAGAACATGTTCACACACATAATGTAGAAAGTCATAGAGAAAATTTATAATTAATTTATAATTTAGGAGGAATGAAAAATGACATTTTTAGGATATAGAAGACCAGATGGAAGAGTAGGAGTAAGAAATAAAATATTTGTATTACCAGCAAGTGTATGTGCTTCAGATACTACTAGAATAATAGCTTCTCAAATAGAAGGAGCAGTAACATTTAACAATCAAAATGGTTGTTCACAAGTAGCAGGAGATCAACAACTAACTATGGATGTAATGGCTGGAATGGCTGCTAACCCAAATGTTTATGGAATAATTGTTGTTTCTTTAGGATGTGAAAACTGTCAAATGGATTTAGTTGTTGATGCAATTAGAGAAAGAACAAATAAACCAATGGAAACATTTATTATTCAAGAAAATGGTGGAACAATAAGTACAATAGAAAAAGCAGTACGTGCAGGAAGAAAAATGGCACAAGAAGCTTCAAAACTTCAAAGAGAAGAATTCCCTATGTCAGAACTTATTATTGGTACAGAATGTGGAGGATCAGATCCTACAAGTGGACTTGCATCAAATGTTCTAATAGGTGAATTAAGTGATCGTATGGTAGAACTTGGTGGAACATCAATTCTTTCAGAAACAACAGAATTTATAGGAGCAGAACACATTTTAGCAAAAAGAGGAAAAACTCCAGAAATAAGTGAAAGAATTTATGAAATAGTTCACAGATATGAAAAAGCTCTTCAACTAGTAGGAGAAGAAGTGAGAGATGGAAATCCTTCACCTGGAAACATAAAAGGAGGATTAACTACTCTAGAAGAAAAATCACTAGGATGTATCCATAAAGGAGGTCATACTGAAGTTACTGCTGTATATGATTATGGAAAACAAGTATCAGAAAAAGGACTAGTAATAATGGACACTCCGGGAAATGACCCATCATCAGTTGCAGGAATGGTAGCAGGAGGAGCTCAAGTTATAGTATTCTCTACAGGAAGAGGAACTCCAACTGGAAACCCAATTTCGCCAGTTATTAAAATAACAGGAAACAAAATAACTTTTGCTAATATGTCAGATAATATAGATGTAGATGCAAGTCCAGTTATTTATGGTCCAGAAACTTTAAAAGAACTTGGAGATAAATTATTAGAAGAAGTAAGAGAAGTAGCAAGTGGAAAACAAACTAAGGCTGAAACTTTAGGTTATACAGAAATGGCAATTGCAAGACTTTGCAACTATGTATAAGATGTAAGGTTGTAAAATAAAGGAAGGATGACTTAAAAAATGCTTGTTAAAAATAAGTCATCCATTTCTTTATATTAAAGAGGATGTGAGTGCTTGTGAAATTTGTTAGATTTAAAAAAAATAATATTGAAAAAATAGGAATTTTTAATAATGATGAAACTAGAGTATTAGATGTAAATGAAATATTAAATAAAAATTTTTTATCAATGATAGATATGATTGAAAATATTAATAATAAAGATTTAGAAGCTCTTGCAAAAGCTAAAATAGATAGTAGATATCAAGGTAACTTAGTAAAAGATATAAAAATATGTTCTCCTATAAAAAGATCTATTCATGATATCATATGTGTAGGTGTCAATTATAGAGATCACTTAGAAGAAACTCAAAAAAACTTTGATAAAGGGTTTGATAAACCTAAAAAAATAGTGTATTTCTCAAAAAGAGCATATGAAATAATTGGACCAGAAGATAGTGTAAAAAGTAGAATGGATTTAGATAAAAAATTAGATTATGAAGTAGAATTAGCTGTTATTATAGGGAAAAAAGGAAAAGATATTCCTGAAGAAGATGTTGAAGAATATATATTTGGTTATTCAATATTCAATGACTTCTCAGCAAGAGAACTACAACAGTCACATGTTCAATGGTATAGAGGGAAAAGTTTAGATACTTATTCAGCTATGGGACCTGTAATACTTCATAAATCTGCTCTTCCTTTTCCAATAGAGGTTGATATAAAAAGCTTTGTAAATGGAGAATTAAGACAATCATCTAATACTAGATTATTTCTTGCAGATATTCCTAAAATAATTTCGGAAATTTCAACAGGAATTACTTTAGAAGCAGGAGATATTATAATAACTGGTACTCCAGCAGGAGTAGGATTAGGATTTAACCCACCTAAATTTTTAAAAAAAGGTGATCAGGTAATTTGTGAAATACCAGAAATAGGAAAATTAAAAAATATAATAGAATAAAAAAGGAGATCAACTATGAAAAAAGCAAACTTTTTAACTCCTGTAGTCACAATATTTGACGAAAAGGGAAATCTAGACATAAAAGGAAATCAAAATGTATGGGAACATCTGATTAAAGGCGGAGTAGATGGACTTGTAATCATGGGAAGTACAGGGGAGTTCTTTTCAATGACTACTGAACAAAAAAAAGAATTAATAAATGCAGTTATAGAATATGTAAACAAAAGAGTAAAAGTTTATATAGGAACTAGCTGTATGAGAGTTGAAGATACAATAGAATTATCAAACTTTGCAATTGAAGCTGGAGCAGATGCAGTAATGGTAATAGGACCATATTATTTTTCTTTATCTAATGAAAGTATAGAAGATTACTTTGATAGAGTAGCAAATGAAGTAAAAGGAGATATTTATCTATATAACTTCCCAGATAGAACAGGATATGATTTATCTCCAGAAGTAACTTTAAATCTAGTAAGAAAACATAAAAATATTGTTGGATTTAAAGATACTGTTACAGAAATGGGGCATACTAGAAAATTAATAACTACAATTACAAAAGAGTTTCCTGAGTTTGTTGTATTATCAGGATTTGATGAAAACTTTGTTCATAATATAATGTGTGGTGGAAGAGGATGTATTGGAGGACTTTCAAATCTTTGCCCAGAGCTATTTGCTGAATGGACAAAAGCAGTTAATGAAGGAAACTTAGAGGAAATAGAAAGAATTCAAAAAATTGTAGATCAATTAATGGATCTTTATCCAATTGGAACACCATTCATTCCTATTATGAAAAAAGCAATGATACTTCGTGGAATAGATATTAAGGATTATTGTACTGTTCCATTTTTACAAGCAACAGAAGAGCAAACTGCAAAAATAAAAGAAGTTATGGAAAAAGTAGGGCTTTTATAAAATAATATTAGAGGTATCTAGGAGGAATAAAAAGTGGCAAATAGATTTGTATTAAATAAAATTTCTTATCATGGAAAAGGAGCTATCAACCATATTGTTGAAGAGGTTAAGGGAAGAGAATTAAAAAAGGCTTTTGTTTGTTCTGATCCAGATCTAATTAAATTCAATGTTACTAAAAAAGTAACTGATTTATTAGAAAAATTTGGATTTGAATATGAAATCTACAGCGAAATAAAGGCAAATCCTACTATAGAAAATGTTCAGACTGGAGTTGAAGCATTTAAAAAATCAGGAGCAGATTATATAATTGCTATTGGAGGAGGTTCTTCAATCGATACTGCCAAAGCAATAGGGATTATAGCAACTAACCCTGAGTTTGCTGATGTAAGAAGTCTTGAAGGAGTAGCACCAACTAAAAATGATGCTGTATTTACAATAGCAGTACCTACAACTGCTGGAACTGCAGCAGAGGTAACTATCAATTATGTTATAACAGATGTTGAAAAAAATAGAAAATTTGTGTGTGTTGATCCTCATGATATTCCACTTATTGCAGTTATAGATCCAGATATGATGTCTTCTATGCCAAAAGGACTTACTGCAGCAACAGGAATGGATGCACTTACTCATGCTATTGAAGGATATATAACTAAAGGAGCTTGGGAACTTTCTGACATGTTTCATCTAAAAGCTATTGAACTTATTTCAAAATCTCTTCGTGGAGCTGTTGAAAATACTGTTGAGGGGAGAGAAGGAATGGCTCTTGGACAATATGTTGCAGGAATGGGATTTTCAAATGTTGGTCTTGGAATAGTTCACTCAATGGCTCATCCATTAGGAGCTTTTTATGATACTCCTCATGGAATAGCAAATGCAATTATTCTTCCAACTGTAATGGAATACAATGCTGAAAGTACAGGAGAAAAATATAGAGAAATAGCAAGAGCTATGGGAGTAAAAAACGTTGATAATATGACACAAAAAGAATATAGAGAAGCAGCTGTTAATGCAGTGAAAAAACTTTCTAAAGATGTAGGAATTGCTTCTAATCTTATAGGAATAGTTAAAGAAGAGGATATTCCTGCTCTTGCTCAATCGGCGTTTGATGATGCATGTCGTCCAGGAAATCCAAAGGATACTTCTGTAGAAGAAATTGCAGCTCTTTATAGAGAATTATTAAAATAATTGAAAAAATAAATATTTTAGGAGCTTTTGCTAGTTGAAAAACAAAAGCAATATAGTAAATTCTATATAAATAAAAATCTCTCTTGATTATTAATAGATTATGAATAATAATTTTATTAATATCAAGGGAGTTTTTTGTCTTTATTACTAAAAAAATTATTAGAGAAATAGTAAAGAAAATTTTAATAGCATTATTGATATACAAGATGCATTAAAAGATTTGCTTGGTAGAACTATTTAAAAAATGCTTGAAGCTGAAATGATTCAACATCTTGGGTATGATCCTTATGAACATTCTGAGTCTGTAATGATAGAAAAAGAAAAATAAATATGGTGATATGTCCCTCAAGCTAGGGAAGGAATTTTTGAAGCAACTAAAAAATGGATATCAGCATTAAGAAATTGGGGAAAAATTTATGGAGAACTTCAAATAATTTTTGAAGAACGTTTATCTTAAAACTTGAATTCATATAAAAAAAGCTGAGTAACATTTTAAAAAAAATGTTTTACTCAGCTCTCTTTTTTGTATAATATAGTCACCACAACAATT
>OGCV01000151.1_pt1 | contig 33840 bp, 42 predicted proteins | sample 1570201 | NCBI WGS metagenome assembly OGCV01 (sample SAMEA2582162, study PRJEB24529) | metagenome
TGTGCCTGTCAATATGAAATGTAAAAAAATGATAAAAGAGAATGTAAATTTTTGATAGGGGTAATTGTGCTTTTTTGACAATGGCATCTGTAATTTTTTGATAATAAAGTTTGTAAATTTTTGATAATCTTATTTGCAAATTTGTGATAAAGATAAATGCAAGTTTTTGGTAAAGCTGTTTGTGAAATTACAAACAGCTTTTTATTAAAAAATAGTACTTCTATTCTCTAATCTATAACTATTTCCTTTCATATTTATTACTTGAGCTTTATACACTAATCTATCTAAAATAGCTGTTGCTAAAGCTTCATCTAACATCAATTCTGTCCATTGCGAAAAATCTTTATTTGAACTTAGGCAAATTGAGGCTTTTTCCTGTAAATTACTTATTAAACTAAAGAATAAATTTGCATCATCTTTTGTTAATGGTAAATAACCTACTTCATCAATTAGTAAAAGATCACATTTTTCTATACGATTCATCATCTCTTTGGAACGCTTATTTTCTGAAAATGTTTTCAAATAGTAAATCAAATCATTTAATGGTGCAAAGAAAACACTGTATCCCTTTTTTATTGCTTCTTCTCCTAAAGCGATCATTAAATGAGTTTTACCTACTCCTGGTGGTCCTAAAAGAATTAAATTATATATATTATCTACCCAATTCATTTCTTTTAGAATATTTAATTTTGTTTTGTCCAATGATTTCTGAAAGTTTAAATCAAAATTTTCTAAAGTTTTTATATAGGGAAAATTAGCTTTTTTTAATCTAAGATTAAATGCTTCACTTTCTTTTCTCTCTATTTCTAATTTTAAAATTTTATAGATAAAATCTTTATAGGTTAATCCTTCTTTTTCGGCTTCTTCAAGATATCTCATAACATTATTTTTTAAAGAGAAAAGTTTCAAAGTTTTAGCCATTTCTCTTATTTCTTCTAAATTATTCATATTTTATTTCACCTGCTCATTTTGAATATTTTGATATTCATTAATACTTCTAACTTTAACCTCATAATATTGAGATATATTATTTCTTTGATTATATCTATTTTCTCTAGAAACTTCTGATTCTTTTAAAGAAAATTGTTCAGCTTTTAATTTTAAAGTTGTTATTGTAAAATCATTTTTTGCAAAAGCATAATCAATAGCAGTAAGTAAAATCTTTAAATCATGTTCTTTTTCAATTGTTGTAAATTTTTCTAAATTCCTTCTTATCGCTTTAGGCGACAATTTCATTAAATTTTTTAAGTATTCACTTATTCGCTCATTTGATTCAAATTTTTTTAAATACTCCTCTCTTAACTCCGCAACACTTTTATCTATATTCCTATGATAAGGTTCTTTTTGAAGGAGTTTACCTTTTTCTTTTGGGATATTGTATGAAACTATTAATTCTAAATCTAGAGTTTTAATTTTTAAAATATTATCTTCAATATCTAAAACAACAGTTTTATGTTCAGTGTAAGTTCCTTTTGGGAGAGAATATTTATTTCCATTATATGAAATTGTATTGTCTTTTTTCACTCTATGCTGTATAATTGGAGTATCTTTAGTTAAGTACCTAGTAGCTAAGTATTGTTTTTCAAGGGAGAATACTTCTGCTGGTACTTTTTTTGTTATTTCATGAATTTTTCCATTTCCTGTTCTTTCTAGCCACTTGTAAAAAGAATTATTAAAAGAATCGATATTTTTAAAAGTTCTATATCTAGCAAAATTATTCTTAACAAACTTTACAACAGCTTCAATTTTTCCTTTATTTTCAGGATCATAAGGTCTTGAAAACATAGGTTTAAAATGTGATTTATCTACAAACTTTTGAAAAGGTTTAGAAAGTTTAAAAGTTCCATCATCATTTTCAGCGATTAAAGCTGTTTTGGTTCTATCATAGACAATTTCTTCAGGTATTCCGCCAAAGAATTTAAATGCTTTTTCATGAGCATTAACAAAATCTTCTGCATTAAAAGGTTTTTCTTGCCATATTCCAAATTTATATCTAGAATGAGAAAGAACAATTAAAAATACCCATAATTTAACATTATTTCCATCTATGTCTTTAAGAATAATCTCTCCAAAATCAACTTGAGCTTGTTTTCCCATTGGAAGCTCAGGAACAGCAACATATTCTCTAACTCTAGTTATTTTATTTAAATTATATTTTTCTTTAATTTTAGCTACATATTTTCTAACTAAACTATTAGAAGCGTTAAATTCAGGATAATTTTCTTTTAAACGATCATAAATTTGTGCGGCAGACAAGAATTTAAATTTTTTAAGCCAATCTATTATTTCCTCAGCATATTTATCTAAAACAGATTCTTGTTTTCTTTCAATATCTTCTTTAAGAAGTTTTAAATACTCTTTTTCTTCCATATTCCAATATTTTTTTACAGTTCTAGTATCAATATTTAAGTATTTAGCAACTTGAGCTTCAGTTAATTTAATGGGTAATGCTTTTAATTTTTTAATATCTTCAAACATACATATTCCTTTCAAGAATAATCATCTCCTTCTAAAGTGAATTAATTGATTATTCTTATTTACTATATTTAAAAAATTTTTTCAACATTTTCCTTTATCATTTTTTTGCAAATACCCTTATCAATTTCTTACATCTTATTATATCAGTTACATTATCTTTAAGTCTGTCAGAAGCAAAAGCTAAAGCATAACCATTAGATTTAACAGCTTCCAAAACAATTTCCGGATCATCTCTTAATCTTTTAGAAATATATGCTAAATTATTGCCTAAAGATTTTATATATGGCATAATAAATTCTTTATTATCTTTAAGCTGTGGAGAGATATATTCAATAGCAGAATTATAATTTTTTATAGCTAAAGTTGCTAACTCAATATCATTTTTGGCTTTTTCGCCAGCAAACTTAAAAAAATATCCACTTTGTTTAATAGCTTCAGTTACAATTTCTTTATTGTTTTTCAATATGTCAGAAGCATATAAAAGTGAAAAACCATCTTCTTTAACAGCTTCCATAACTATTTTTTTATTATCTTTCAGTTTGGTAGAAGCTAATTCAAGGGCAGTTCCTTTATTTTTAACAGCTTCCATCACAACTTCAAAGTCATTTTGAAGTCTAAAAGACGCAAAAGAAAGTATAGAAGTATTAGAAGTAATTCCTTCCATTACAAGATCTTTATTATCTTTCAATTTTTCAGAAGCCCATCTAAAGGCTCTCCAATCATTTTTCACAGCAGTCATAACCACATCAAAATCATCTTTTAAAGTATCAGAAGCAAATTCCAAGGCACAGCCATTTCCCTTAACCTCTTTTAAAACATCTTCTTTATTATTCCAATCCATAAATTCCTCCCATCTTTATAAATCTCTATCTTTTTTTATATTACTATTTTGTATTTTTTTCTTCCATTCTTCAGAAAAGTCTATTTCTTCAATATTTTTAGGTTTATCTACAATTTTATATTCTTCCACTCCATCAACAGTATAACAATGGACAATTTTAGGATTATTTTCTGTAATAATTTCTAAAGAATATTTATATTTTATTCCTTTTTCATTTTTTATCTCATTAGTTTCAATTTTTTCTAATATATTTTCTCCCATATATCCCTCCCTTTTTTTGTAATAAAAAAAAGCCCACGACTAAAAAGAGTTACAGTAAAAGTAACTTTTAATTAATCGTAGGCATTGTGGTTCTTCCATTTTCCTACTTGAAAATATAGAATTGTATATTAATATTATACCATAAAACCTTCTCAAAAAACAGTATTTTTTGAAAAAAATAAAAGAGAGAAGGTGCTAACCTTCTCTTTAGGTAAAAAAATTTGAGGTTTTGTTCAACTAAAATTTTACAAGGTAATAAAACGGCACTCTAGACCTTGATAGAGCCGTTTTAGTTTTGTTCAACTAAAATTTTACAAGGTAATAAAACTTTCTTTTTGCTCTATCTTTTTTAATTTAAGTTTTGTTCAACTAAAATTTTACAAGGTAATAAAACTTAGGGAATTATTTAAACTGGATATTTCCATGTTTTGTTCAACTAAAATTTTACAAGGTAATAAAACTATTATGATGATACAGGAAGAAGAATTACCGTTTTGTTCAACTAAAATTTTACAAGGTAATAAAACTCTCACGATTTTTACTAATTTTTCGTTCATGTTTTAGTCAACTCGAGTTATATTATAATAACCTCAAAATTTATAAAATCATTATAACATAATAGTGTCTAATTGTCAAAAAAAGTAAACTATTAAATTGAGGGTTTAGTATTATCTTTCCCATTGATTATCTTTATCAGAATTAACTTTATCATTCCAAGCATTTGCTTTGTTTTCATTTCCTTTGCTCCAAGGATTATCATTAGTAATTTCTTTTTCATAATCAAGAAAATCTTTAATAGTAGGAAATTGTTCTTTAAATTTATTTCCAACATAATCAAAAGTATAAAGATATGTATTGCTAGCTTCTCTAACTATCTCAATATCATTTCTAAGTCTTTCGGAAGCATATTGGATAGCAAAACCATTATTTTTAACAGCAGTCATAACCACATCTTTGTCATCTTTTAACCTATCAGACGCATATTTTAATTGAGAACACTCATTTTTTACAACTTCTGTTACAACATCTTTATTATCTCTTATTTTAGTAGGACTATAAGTTAAAAAAGGACCACTATTTTTAACAGCTATTTGAATTAATTCTTTATCTTTTAAAAGATTATCTGACGCATAATATAGAGCATGACCGCTTTCCTTAATAGCTTCTAATACTATATCTCTATCATTTTTGAATTTATCAGGAGCAAATTCTAAGGAATAACCATTACTTTTCACAGCTAACATTATAATTTCTTTATTATTTTTAAATTTATCAGGTACATATTCTAAATTATCTCCACGACTTTTAAGTGTTGCTTCGATAACTTCTATATCGTCTTTTAATCTATCAGATACATATTTAAGCATAATATCTTGATATTTGGAAATATCTAATATAAATTCTTTATTATCACGAAGCTCAGTTGAAGCCTGTTCTAATGCCCAAAGATTATTTTTATTAGCAATTTTAACAATCTCTTTATCGTTTTTAAGTTCATCAGAGCAATATGCTAAAGCATACCCTTCATTTTTAACGGCTTCTAAAACAATTTCAGGATCGTTTTTCAATTTTTCACTAGCAAATTCCAACGCTATTCCATCATTTTTCACAGCTTCCATAACTATTTTTTTATTATCTTTTATTTCATCTAAAAAATATCTTAAATATCTTCCATCTGTTCTTACAGCATTAAATGCTATTTCTTCATCTTTAAGCAAACTTTCATGTAATATTTCAACTGGAAAAGGATAACTTTTACAAGCTTCTTTAACAAATTCTTTATCTAGTTGTAAATTTTTTGAAACATATTTAAAAGCTTCTCCATCATTTTTCACAGCAATTAAAGCTAATTCTTTATCTTCTGAAATTTCTTTTGAAAAATATTTTAATAACAATCCATTTTCATTAAGAAGTTTAGAGATATTCTCTTTATCTTTTTTGTTAATAAAATTTTGTTTTGTCATATAAATCCTCCTCTGGTAATAAAAAAAGCCTACAACTAAATAGAGGTTATGGTAGTAACCTTCCTAAATAGTTGTAGGCATTTGAGTTCTTCTCTTTTCCTACGAAAAAATATAAAATTATATATCAATATTATACCATAAAACCCTCTCAAAAAATAGTTTTTTTTGAGAAAAAATAAAAAGAGAAGATGGTGGATCTTCTCTTTAGGTAAAAAAGAATTTGAGGTTTTAGTTTACTAAAATTTTCCAAGGTAATAAAACTTGTAACCGCTATATAATACTTATAATAGGTTTTAGTTTACTAAAATTCTCCAAGGTAATAAAATCAATACTAATAGAATATTTTTAGAATACTTTTTCTCTTCAAGTTTCAGTGAACTCAAATTTAACAAGGTAATAAAATGAACAACATTTGCGACAGTTCTTTTTGAAGTTTTAGTCAACTCAAATTATATTATAATAACCTCAAAATTTATAAAATTATTATAACATAATAGTGTCTAATTGTCAAAAAAACGTAATAATTAATATTTTTATTTTTTTTAGAAAAATATTTAAAAATTGCTAATATAATATCAATAAAATAAAGACATTACAAAAGCAAATCTCTAAAATCGATTTTGAGAGCCTTTATTTTTTTTGATGAGCTTTTAATCATCTGAATTAAAAGAAGTGCCTTAAAAACGATTTTGTGAGGTCATTTTTTCACTAAATTTCAAAAAAATTAGTATTTATACTAATATTTTTTATTCAACACTTAAATCTTCAAAAAGTCCTAAAATATCTTCTTCTTCTATTCCTAAATATTTCATTGTTACTCTTTCACTTGAATGACCTAGTGCCATAGAAACTAAACCTATTTTTTCATACTTTTCATATGCTCTATTTCCCCAAGTTTTTCTCATAGAGTGTGATCCAATAGGATATTGAATATCTAAATATTCTCTTGCTAAATTAAGATAGTTATTTACACCAGTTTTGGATATAGGTTTGTCATATAATTCTTTAACATAACCTCTATTCATTGATTTAAAAATATATCCCTCATTAGTATCATATCCAAGAGATTTATAATATTTTTTTAATTCTGCTAAAGATTTTTTACAAATACTATTAAAAATAACTTTTCTCTTTTTCTTAGTCTTTTTTTCAGTAATATTAGCAACTAACTTATTATTCTTATAATTTTCCAATTCTTCAAATCTTAAAGCAGTTAGATCAGATATTCTTAAAGCAACATTAGTTCCTATAGAAAGCATATGGTACATAACAATTTTATTCTTTAGTTTAAAAAATTCTTTTACTCTATCTAAATCTTTTTCAGTAAAAGCATAAACTCTTGCCATAAATAAAATCACTCCTTGATTTATATCAATCTAAAAATAAAACTGATATAAACTTAAAATTATTAATTATATTGAATAATTTTTAACAAAAATAATTACAAATTTAATATCAGTTAAGTACAAGACTTATATAATTTAATGGTTGTCATATTATATCACAAATGACAACCATTTTTCAACAGTAAAAAATGTACCCTTTAGAAAGCTTAATTTTACTGAGTTTAATGGTTGTCAAAAGTACACTTTGACAACCATTATTTTTAAAAAATTATTGAGTATTTTAACAAACAATTTTTATAAAAAAATATTTTTTTTGGGGAAAATCTCTTGACAAAAAATCCAAAAAACTCTGCCTATGTTAAAAAAATGATAATATATTTTATATTAATATTTATCGGTCTTTTAAATTTCCCCGGTATTTTATTACAAACATAAAAAAAGCACCCTATTTTTAGTAATCTAAAAATTCAGGTGCAATTAAATTATTTTTTATATTATTTATTTATTTATTTATTTTTCTGACAACACAAAATCTTGGGCTAATTTCTAATTGGCCAAAAGATTTTGGCACAAGATATTGTATTTAGCTTTATTTTTTTGATGGATCTAAAATTGGTTTTAAGTAAAGAACTCTAACTCTTATAGTTTCTTTGCCAAAAACATAGCTTTTAAAAATGATATTTTTTTCAGGAATTTTAAGTATTCTTTTTTCAACTTCAGAACTTAACTCTTCATTTATTCCTTGAACTATATATTTAATTTCATCATCTGCTAAACTATGCCAATTAAATCTTCCAGTTTCATTAATTTCTACAATTTCTTTTATATAAGGCATTTCATCTACATATAGTTTTTCCTCCTTTGCTAAAGATATTGTTGATATTGCTAATAATAATCCTACTATTATTTTTTTCATAAAATCTCCTTCTTTCCTTTTTATTTTTAATTGTTTTGTATTTTCCATTTACTTAAGTCTAATTTTGTTTTATCTCTAAATTTCTCTAATTCAAGTTCTTCTTTTTCTTTTAAGATTTCAACTAGTTCTTCTGTATATATCTGTTTTTCTGCTGTATTTAATTTTTTTAATTTATTTTTATATTCTTTCCATTGCTCTTTAGAAAGATTATCTTTTATATATTCTAAATCTTCACTATCTATTTCTTTAGGTTCTAATATTAGAAGAAAAAAAGTTATCTCAAACAACCAAAGCATTACTAAAGCAAGTGTACCTTTTAAAGGTATAAATTTCCCTTCAGGAATTACTAATAATAAAATCATTATTACTATCATTAAAGAAGCTATATATCTTAAAGTTTTTAGTAATGTTCTATTCATTTATTTTCTCCTTGTATCTTTTTAAGAAATTCTCTTGTATATGTCCATTTCTCCTCTGAGTTTAAGTCTTTTACCTTATTTAGATATTCCTGCCATTGTTCCTCAGAAAGATTATTTTTAAAGCTTTTTAACATTTGAAAAGCTTTTTCATAAGTTTCATCATTATATTTTTTTCCAATAAATTCTAAATCTGCTTTTACTTCATTTTTGAATTTTTCTAATTCAAAATCCTCTTTTTCCTCTATCCAGTTAAGCAATTCTCTTGAGTATATCATTTTTTCCTTTGAATTTAATTTTTTTAGTTTATTTTTATATGCCTTCCATTGCTCTTTAGAAAGATTATCTTTTATATACTCTATGTTCCATATATCACTTTGGTATTCCTTTTCTTTTAGCATTATAATAAAACTGATTATAATATATAAAAATAGTAAACAGTGAAAGATTAAATAAACTAAAGTTTTATTTCTTTCATCAAGTGTTTTATTTGCCATAACTAGGAAACATAAAGTTCCTAATCCTATAATTAAAAATCCAATGAATCTATTTATTTTACTTAATTTAATCATTTGTTTTCTCCTTTATAAAAAATAATAATATTAAAATAAAAAAAATTAATAGAAAAATTTTATTATTTGTTTTAAAATAAAGAAATCCAAGTCCATAAGAAAGTATAATTCCTAATATTACTCTTTTAATCATTCCTCCTCCTTTATATATGAAGCTAAATTTTCCTTTGCTTAAAAATCATTTATTAAATCTCTTATTTTTTGATCTCTTTCCCTTCTTATTTTAAAATATAATTCTTTTGAAAGTTCTTCTCTATCTTGCATTGGAAGATTTTTCATAAGATAATTATATTCTTTCCATTGTTCTTTTGCTAAATTATCTTTTATATATATTACTGTTTCGTGACTTACTCCATATTTTGTTTGTTCATTAACGACTACCCACGCCGAAAAAACTATAGCAATTAATGCTATTTTTGCTAATATTTTATTTCCTTCACTATAAGTATAAATAATTGCACTTATAACTATAATTATATAACCCAAAAAAACCAACATATTTTTTCTCCTTTCAACTTAAAAATTACTTACCAAATCTTCTATTTTCTCATCTTTTTCTCCTTCAAGTCTAAAATATAGTTTCTTTATAAATTTTTTTCTTTCTTCTAATGGTAATTTTTTTATAATATAATGATACATTTCTTTTTGATCCCCTGAAAGATTTTTTTCTATATATTTTATATATTTTCTCTGTTGTAAAGGTTCTAAATCTGCTCCAACAAATACCCATACTACAAGATAAACTGATATTAATAAACCTTTAGTCAGGTTTGAAAATTTTGTTATTGTTAGTATAACAGTAGAATATATTATAAAAAATATTAAATAATAAACAAATATAAATTCTTTCAATTCTTCCATCAGCTTCTCCTTCATTTAAACTAAAAACTATTTACCATATTCTCAATTCTTCTATTTTCTTCTTCTTTTAATTTCAGATACATATTTGTTGAAAATTTTTCTTTTTCTTCTAAAGTTGATAAATTATTTATATAATATTCATATTTTAATTTTTCTTCCTCAGAAAGATTTTTCTTAATAAAGTTTATTTTTTTAGAATTTAAACCATATTCATATACAGAATAAATTTCTTTTCCAAAAATAAAAAAAATAGATATTAGTAATAACATAGACAAAATAATTTTTATTGGTGTTATGACTTTGCTATCTAATTCATTATTTATTTTCAGATCCATAAATACAATACATAAACCAAATCCTATTATTACACTTACTATCTTTATCAACATTACTTTACCTACCTTTATTTTAAATTTAAAATAGGAGATATATCGTTTAAAGCCCCTTCTACTTGTGGTTTTACTCCATTCCATTTTTCTAATTCTTTATTTTTTAAGATAGCTGGAGTAAGGGATTTAGAAAGTTTTTCATTACCTTTAGCTTCTTCTTCCATAGCTTCTCTTTTAGCAACTGCTATTTTCTTCATACTTTCACTTTCAGCTTCAGCCTTCTTTATTGCTATATCTTTCTCATTTGTAGCTTCTATAAGCTTTCTTTCAGCAATTATTGAAGCTTCTGCTTTTTTTATAGTTTCAAGTTTTTTTCTTTGTTCAGCATTTATAATTTCTTGGATCATTTGATATGTTCTTTCATCAGTTGATACATTACTTATATTTACAGTATCTATATCAATATAAATACTTTTAAATTTTTCTTTTAAATGTTTATTTATAGCTTGGTTTATTTCTATTCTTTTATCACTTGAATAAATATCTGTTACAGAATATGTAGTTGTTACTTCTTCAGTCCAAGGCACAATTTTAGGTTGCATAACTTCTTCTAATAGTCTTTTACCTTCTTTACCACGATACATTTTAAATAATTCAGTGATATTTTCTGCATTAAAATTGTAAGAAAATTCTATATTTGCCTTTATAGTATTTCCTCCATTAGTACCAAGTATTACTCCTTGCATAATTCCTTGTTCCTTGGCAACTGTATATTTAGTTACTCTATATAAAGGATTTACTATTTTCCAACCTTGTCCTAAAGTTTCATCTTTTATTCCACCCCAAGGAGAATAAACTACTCCTACAAACCCTGCTGGTATAACTTCTATAAAGAAAATATAAAAGAATAATATAGCCATTATAGGTATAATAATGATAGGTTTAATTTTAAATAGAACCTTAAATTTTCTACCCATTTCTATCTTCTCTCCTTTTTCTACTTTATTTGCTAATAGATCCAAAATTGCACAACCTATTAAAAATATAACTGCTAATATTATAAAAATTTTGAACACAAACATATATACCTCCTAATCTTAATTTATTTTTTTATTGAATACTAAACAATTATCTAATAACTCTTTATAATTTATACTGTATAATTCAAGTATATTTTTTAAGGACTGAATTTCTTCAAGTCCTTTAAAGTTCTTATTTAAAGAGAAAAGAAGTTTTTTCTCTTTGACTATTCTATCTATTATTCCTAAAACTTTATTAATTATTTCTTCTTTTAAATTTACTGGAATATAATCAAGAATATCTCCTCTTATACTTCCTTTGTTATGGAAAATAACATCTATTACAAAATCCTTATTCTCTCTATACTCTTTTGGAAGAAAAAGGTAATTAAATCCCTCCTCTTCAACTGCTGTTTTATTGATTATATAGCTTCTTTTATAAGGCTGACCTATTTCTCCATAAATATAAGGGTAAGTTTTAATAACTTCTAACATTAATTCCTCATTTCTTATTTTATGAGGGACTACATTTTTTAGTAATCCACTATTTTTTATTATGTCTACTAAATGTTTATTAGATAGTTTTTTATTATATTTTAAATATTCTTCCATATGAACTCTATACTTAGATAAAATTTCTATAATAAATTCTTTGTCTAACTGCATATTTTTAGGAATATACCTAAAACAAATAGAATTACTTAGAATACCATTCCATATTATTTCTTTATCTGATTTTAATTCTGAAATTGTATATTTAAGAGCTTCTCCATCGCTTTGAACCGCCCTTAAAACTATATCTCTATTTGCTTTTAATCTTTCGGAAGCAAATTCTAAAGCTGGTCCATATCTTCTAATCCCCTCCATAATAACTTCTTCATCGTCTTGTAGTTTCTTAGATATGTACTTTAAACCTTTAGGATTAATTTTAGCTGTCATTAGTGCTATTTCTCTATCATTTCTTATAGAGATAGGTGCTGTTTCTAAAATTTTTTCGTTTTCTCTAAGTATTTGAAAAAAACTTTTTTTATTATCCCAGTCCATATTCCCTCCTTTTTATTTAATTATAATCCCCTCTAATTCTATAATTTATTATACTACTTTTGTATATTTTTTTCAAATTAATTTTGCTTATAACATTGAATTAAAAGTATTTTTAAGCATAAAAAAAGAAGGGAAAATCCCTTCAATTTTTAGGTAAAAAAGAATTTGAGGTTTTAGTCTACTAAAGAATTACAAGGTAATAAAACATTATAAGAACTTTTAAACATTCTTTTATTGTTTTAGTCTACTAAAGAATTACAAGGTAATAAAACTTAATTCATCTAACTTTTCTTTTTTCTCTGGTTTTAGTCAACTTAAAATTCATATTATAAAACTCTCAAAATTTACAAAACAATTATATCATAAGTGCCTTTAATTGTCAAAAACAACTATTTCTACCTTTTGCTTATTTTTACTAAAAAATTAAAAGCTTCTTTCTTATTTTTGCAATTTGTGATACTCTCTAATAGAAGATTAAGAGATACTAAATCTTTAGTATTTCTGATATTTGAATTATTTTCTAAATAAGCAGGAACAAACTCTTTTTTGATATAATCTATAACTAATCTAACTTCATATTTTTTCTTAATTTTTACTGGAATATTTTTATAAAAAGCATATAGATACCTTGATAATCTTCTATCTAGTGGAACTGCCACAACTATATCAGCTATTACTAAAAATCCAACTCCTATATATTTCATATTTTTATCTCCTAATCTTTTTTATCTAACTGTTATTAGTTTCTTCTTTTATCTTAACTTTTCTTCTACTTTTATGAAAACCTAAATCAGCTGGATTAAGACTTGCGTTAATATAACAAACTTCTCCACCTTTAGCTTCAAATTCTTCTCTTAATTTAATAACTTTTTTTATTAATTCTAGCTCACTTGGAAGAACTTTAGTTTCTACTACTTCTCCTTTGCTCCATTGATTAATTACAGTCTGATTATCCCCAGCAATTTTATAAATATTATTTTCTAAAGCTATTAAAAGTGCCAAATAAAGCCCATAAAGTTCTCCATAACTAGTATTATTAATCTTTCCTAAGTTATAGTTTCCATATTCATTTATAAGACCATTATACTCTTCTAATTTATTTAAAATAGAATTTCCAGCAAAATCACTTACACGAACCTCTTCTCCTATACCTCTACCAGTTCCTACATCAAAAAATATAGTATCTTCTTTTAATAATTTTTCCATTTCTTCAGTGTAATAATATTCCATATTTCTTAGCCATTTATCAGCTTCAAAAATAGTTCCAAATACCTTATAGATACTAGATTTATCTTTGGTAATAGTTTTTAACTTCTCATAGTTAAATATAATTAAGCTGTCTAACTCATCAGGAAAAAATACCCCATAGTAAACTCTTTTATCATTCTTACATTGAATAACCCAATTTCTAGCGTCTTTTTCTTTCTTGAATTTCTTTATTAATCCTTCTTTATCTTTTATAGCTAAATTAGCTTCTTCAAGAGAGTTTGTTACAAAAGCTTCTTCTTCTTCAATTAAGTATACCCCATAAAACTTTTCATTTAATATTTTAGGATTAGAAATATTTTCATATTTTACAATCTCAAGAGGATCTATATTTTTATTAGTTTTTTTAACAACTTTTAACCATCTTTTAGCCATATCCTCAGAAGCAAATTTTCTACAATAGTATGGCTTATTTTTAACTGTTGTTGCTACTTCTATTGAGGAAGTTATTATAATTCCATCTTCTTGTTCTATAAAATATATTGCATAATATTTTTTCTTTTTTTCTTTGAAAACTTCTAATATTATATCTGTTTCTTGCTCTCTAACTTTTTCTAACCATTTTATAGCTTTTTCTTCAAGAGTAAACTTTCTGCATAATGCTGACCGTTTATATAGTGCAATATTAACCTTTTCAGGACTTGTTAAGAGCATAGTTTCCTTGGTATCTCTAAAGAATATCCCGTAGAATTTTTTTGAATTTAGCTCAACAAAATTTTCAATTTTACAATTCTCAGCCCAATTAACAGCTTCCTCTCTAGTAACAAACTTTTGAGTTAAATTATAGTTCCCTTTTCTATAATTATCAGCTTCAGAACAATCCTGAACTATAATATATTCTTTTTTCTTAGGAAAATAGATAGCATAATAGAACCCAAAACTATCTTTTTCATCTATTTTTTCGTTAAAGTCAATATTCTCCATAAACTACCTCTCTAATTTTTTTTCGGAAAAAATAAATTTAGTTTGCTTTAAAATTATAAATAGGTTTTACTATCTCTTGAATATCAATAGTATCTCCTATAACCTCTAAAATCTCCTCAGCTGGCTTATACGCCATTGGAGATTCATCTAAAGTATTATTTGATACACAAGTAGTAAAAATTCCCTTCATTGTTTCTTTAAACTCATCTAAAGATAATTTTTCTTTAGCTTGTTTTCTACTTAAAATTCTTCCTGCTCCATGTGGTGCTGAATAGTTCCATTCAGGATTTCCCTTTCCTATTCCTATAATAATTCCATCTCTCATATTTAAAGGGATTATAACTCTTTCATCTTTTTTAGCTGAAGTTGCTCCTTTTCTTAAAATATGAAGACCTTTATAGTTTTCTATATAGTTATGTGTACTTTCTATATAATTTCCTTTTACATATGGAATATCAAGTTTTTCTAAAATAGTTTTTATAATTATCTCCCTATTTAAGCAGGCAAACTTCTCCATTACTTCCATATCAAATAGATAATCTTCTAAATAGTTATTCTTTAGATAACAGCTTGGATTAGGAATATTAGGATTCTCTTTTTTATATTTTTCCATTACTTCTTCTCTTTCTGCTGGAGTGATATTTTTTATTATATCATGGATATACTCAATTCTCTCTTTATTGCAAGTAGCAATAGCTATATTTTGATGATAATTTGCCACTTGTACTCCTAAATTTCTACTTCCTGAATGGACAAATAGAATATACCAATCTTCGTTCTCTCCAACTTCTATAAAGTGATTCCCTCCACCAAGAGTTCCTAAACTTAAATAAGCTCTATCTATAGATTGTTTATCTACTTTTGCCCTTAAATTTATTTCATATCCTTTTGGAACAAATTTTGATTTTCTTGTATTAATTGACATTCCACTTGGAATATATTTCCTTATAATCTCATCTAATTCTTTTAATTTTTCTTCATCGAATTTAAAATATCTTTTATCTATCTTATATCCTGCTATTCCACAGCCTATATCAACTCCAACATGGTTAGGACAAACTTTATCTGTTATAAGCATAGTAGTTCCTACTACACACCCTTTTCCTGCATGATAATCAGGCATAATTACTATATTATTATCAGCAAATATTCTGTTTATTTCTTCTATTTGATTTATAGCTTCATAATCTGCTAGATTATTTGACATTATTTTATACATTTTTCTCCCTACTTTTTGTATCTCTTTTTCTTTCTTGTTTCCATTGTAAAAATTCTTTATATTCTCCAAAATCAATTTTTAAAAATTCAATATATCTTTTTAATTTTATTAACCTTTTATTAGAAAGAGAAGAAATATCAATAACTTCTTTTTCGTTTTTTTCCCATATAATAACTGATGAGTTTTTTCTTTCAGAAGGTTCTTCTATTGAAGGTTCTTCTTCATCTAAGAATCCCACTATTTTATATAGTATTTTATAATCAATTTCTAATCCTTTAGCAATATCTTGTAGTAAAAAAGGATTTATTCTCTGAATTTTTCCATTTTCAAGATTAGAAATTAAAGAACCTGCTGAATTAGTAATTTCTGCTAATTCATTAAGTCCTAATTTATTGGGAGTATGATTTAGCCTAGCTTTTTTTATATAATTTCCTAATTCTATTCTTCTTTCTTTTGAAACACTATATCTATTTTCTTCCATCATTTTTCGGTTTCTCCTCTTAACTTAGTGCAAACAATGTCTGCACAATTAAATCTCTTTTAAAGCTTCTGATAGTTTAGTAGTTAATTGAGTAATATAATCCCATAACTGATTGGAATTAAGTCTTTTTTTAGTATAATGTTCCACATATTTTTTCTTAGTTTCAATCCAGCTAATATTATCATTTAGGCAACATCTATTTTCAACCTCTTCTCCATAAGATTCTATTTCTTTAAATAATAGTTCTAATACACCTAAATATCCTTTTCCTCTATCCTTTAATCCACTAAAAATTAATCTTGATTTTGCTTCTTTACAAACTTCAAGAATTTTAGGATAACTTTTACTTGCTTCATCTACAATCTCTAAATCATTTTTAAGCCTATCTGACGCAAATTTTAAGGCTTCTCCTGTTTGTTGAATAGCTAACGTAATAATATCTCTATCGTCTTTCAATTTTTCCGGTAAATATCTTAAAGCTTTCCAAGATGAATTTATAGCTGTTATTCCTATTTCTTTATCAACCCATTTTTCTTTTTCTTCTTCCCTTAAACATCTTATACTTAATCCATTTTGTACAAAAGCTAATTTTAATAATTTTTTATCAAGTAAATTTTTATCTATATAACTAAGAACATACCCATTTATTTTAGCTAATTCATATAAGATGTTCATATCTTTAGTTTCTAAATCTCTTTCGGAAGAAGAAAATTTAAACTTTGGAGCTAATATTTTTAAAACATCTATATTATATTTTAAACTTTCTTTAATATTCTCTGTACTAAGAAATATAGAAAGATCTGTCCTATTTACAATATTTTTTGCACTTTCAATAATAAAATTTCTATCATTTCTAATTCTTTCTGAAGCATAGATAATATTAGATCCCTCATCTAAAGAATTAGAAACTATTTCTTCATTATCTTTCAACCTATCTGAAGCAAAATCTAAAGCATAACCACAATTTTTTACAGCAGTCATCACAACCTCGAAATTATCTTTTAACCTGTCAGAAGCAACTTCTAACGCTGAACCATCTTTTCTTACAGCAATCATAACTACTTCTTTGTCATCTCTTAATCTACTAGAGAGCATTTTAAAAAAGTAATATGAATCAAAATTAGATAATTCTTTTATAAATTCAATTGCCTTTTCTTTATTATCCAAAACTTCGGAAAAAGTCCATTCTCCTTTTAATTTACCTATTATAATATTTTTAACTTCTTTAATTCTTTCTTGTTCCCAATCCATATTTCCTCCCTATTATCTTTGTGCAAACAGTGTCTGCACAATTAAATCTCTTTTAAAGCTTCTGATAAATTGCTAGCTATTTGGGAAATACAATCCCATAAATAAGTAGTTTCCACATTATCTGTAGTATAATATTCTATGTACTTTTTCTTAGTTTCAAACCAGCTAGTATTATCATTCAGACAACATTTATTTTCAACCTCTTCTCCATAGGTTTCTATTTCTTTAATTAACCCTTCTAGTATACCTAAATATCCTAGTCCTCTATCTTCTAATTCATCAAATAGAACCTTATTTTCTACTCTTTTACAATATTCCTTTATATCAGGAACTGTTTTACTTGCAACCTCTACTATCTCAGGCTCTATTTTCATTAAGTTTGGGATATAGTCAAATTTTAAAATATTTCCATTTTTCTTAACAGCTTCTAAAATAATCTCTTTGTCGTTTTTAAGTTCCTCTGATATTTCTTCTATCAAAGAAGGTTCTTGTTTTATTGCTTTTAAAACTATTTTTTTATCATTTCTAAGTTCAGGAGAAGCTGAAGTTAAAGCATATCCCCAATTTTTAATAGCTTCAGTTAGTATTTCTTCGTCAGATTTAAGGCTATTATTTATATACTTGAAAGCTCCGCCATCTATTTTTACAGCCTTTAATACGAAATCTCTATTATTTCTAAGCTTGTAGGAAGCAAATCTTAAGGTAAAACCACTATCATTAATAGCTTCTAAAACAATTTCAGGGTCGTTTTTAAGCCTATCTGACGCGAATTGTAGCTCATATCCATTACTTTTTATAAGATTAAAAACTATATAATCATCATCTTGTAACTCTTTTGATAATTCTTTAAGGGAAAGTCTTTTCTCTTTTATCTTCTTTAAAATTTGTTTTTTTCTTTTAATTTCTTTTTCTGAAATATCCAAATTCATATTTCCCTCCAAATCTTTTAATTCATATTTTTGTTTATTAAACAAATTATACTAACCTTTAATTCTATGTTTTTATGCTTATATTATACTATTTATAACCCTTTTTTTCAACTTATATTTACTTAAAAAAAAGAAATAGAGATATTTTAAAACTATACAAATTACTAAATATAAAAAAAATACCAGTTAAACTGGTATCAAAATTATCGTTCCTAATTATCTTATAACTACTTATTTTTATAGAATTTAAAAAAAAGTATATAACAATAATAGTCCCTTACTTTTAACTAATCGTTCTTTAGTAAAAAAAACCCACCAGCAACAACTGGTGGGTGATTCCGGCACATAGCCTTATTTAATTACCTTGCAAAATTCAATATAAAATATCAAATTCTTTTTTACCTGAGAATAGTATATCATAATACCCTTTAAATGTCAACTATTTTTTTAAAAATTTCTTAAATTTTTCTTCAGAATTATAAATGTTACCTAAAACATCAACTGATTTCTTTTTAAAGTTTTTTATATCAGATATTGTAATAATTTTTTGATTTGAAGAAAGAGAAACCGTCAATACATATTCTTTAGCTTCTTCTTCAGTATAATTTAAACCTAATAATTCATTAAGATCATTAGCTATTTTAGTTTCCATATTTTTAGTAAGTTTAGTTTTTAACTCTGTTAAAGCTTTTATTAATAAAGAATTACTCTTATCTACATAGTCTATAGCTATTTTTGACTGTTTGTCATTATTTATTCCACGGAACTTAAATATTCCACTTATCTTAGGAGTTACTAATTCAAATATATCTCCATCATGTAATGAACAAACAAACTTGTAATCCTCAGTTATTTTTTTTCTTTCTAACTCAGAATTATATAAATTTTCGTCTATTGTGTATTTGTCCTTTAGACTTCTTAACATTGGGTATCTAATAGAAATAAACTTATATTTTTCTCCATTTGAATAAAGATCCAATCTATAAGTTGCCATTTTTTTGAAAATAACTTTTCCTTTAGGATTTTTATACTTATGTGAGTTATCAAAATAAGTATTTATACCTTTATCTAACATTTTTAAGGTTTTAACTAAAGTACCATTATTCTTTTCTCCTTGCTTTATATAACCATTATCTTGATAATATAAGTAGAAAGGATTAACATTTTCAGCTTTAGCACTTTCTTTATAATCTTCATATGCTTTTTCAAACTTTTTATAAGTCTTTACATCAGAACTATATATAAATAAATTTTCAGTTGTTTCTGTTTCAAAAAGATTAGAAAGAACAAATTTATCCTTAGCATAAATATCTTTTAAAGTGATAATAGCACATTCTACTTCTTTATTTTTAATAGTATAAGGCTTTAAAAAATATACAGTTTCATTAAATAACTGTCTATTTGGTTTCTTATCTACATAATGAGAATATTTATATTCATTATAATCTACTATTTTTTTTCTGTAAGAAAAATTAAAGATTTTTTTGAAGTTATCATCATCTAAAATCTCTCCAGTTCTTATATAGTAAAAACTTGTTTCTCCATTTTCTTCTTCATAAGACTTATACCATTTTAAGCTTTCTAAAATTGAATGACCTACTAAAAGAATTAGAGAATCTTCAGCATAGTGACTATATGACTTACTTTTTAATCTTGGTAGATCCCAAAGATTTCTTACATACGTAACAAAACTATTATTGATTCCTCTTACTTTTACTTTTTTATCATTATCTTTAAAGAATCTGTCCAGTAAGTTTTTAACTTCTTTGATAATATAACGAGTATCATTCAAGTTTCTTGAAATAAACTCATCATAGTTTTTAGATAGATTGCCTTTATATAACAAAAGTTCTCTTTTAGTTTTAGAAATTTTAAGTTCTTTTACTTGTGCTTCAAACTCTTCAAAAGTTCTTTCTGTGTTGAATTTAGTAAAATATCCAAATGGTGCTTTAACTCCTCTTAATAAGTTAGCACTTCTTTTTACTAATATTTTGTTATTATTACTGTTATCAAATGAAATAGACATTGGAATAATATGAGCAATCTCATATTTAGATATATTTTTTACTAAATCTTCTAAAGGAATGTGTTCCCCAGTAAGCATACATTTTTCATTTTGCTCTTTCCAAAACTTAATGTATGGAAAATATCTTTTTTCTAACTCTAAAGAACCTAAAATTTCTTTTATCTTTTTATTTTCTTTTTCTCTTGAAGCTTGTAAACTTTTAATTTTCTTTTGTTCTTCTTTTGAAGAATATTCTTTACAACATTCAATGATAATCTCTTTAGGTGTTCCATATATTCTTAAAATTTCATTGATTATATTTATACATTGTCCTACAGCTTTTTTTACAACTGGATTAACAATCCATTCATCTATATATTTTTTATCTATTTTAGACTGTCCTTTAAAATTCATTTTATAAGGAACAAGACCTAATTCTGTTATGACCTGCATAGAATTTTTAGTAGTTTCTAGCATTTCAGGAATAAGTATATTTAATAATTTTTTAGAAAATGCGTGTGTTCCTGTAAATTTATTTTTTGCAAGTTCTTCTAATGTAGAATTATTAAGATTGTATTCTTTTAGTAGTTCTGCAAGATAACTTTTTCTATCTGAAGCTTCTTGATAATAAGTACAAATTTCAGCTATACTATCTATAAGTTCCCTATCATCAGTTTTAAATACTTTATTTACATTAATATATGTTTCTAAAGGTGTAAATAATGCTTTTTCAGCAGTATCAATTCTATATCCAGTAATAGCTTCAGGCTCTACTCCAAGATACTTAGCTATCTTTTTAAGATTAACTGTTTTTTGAGATTTAAATATCTCTAAAAGACCTTCTTTTTCTTCATAAGAAAGTTTTTCTTCTCCTGTTTCTCTAGCTATTTTTAAGTTATTAAGATCATTTAAAAGATTAAATAATTCAGCTGAATATGAATGTTTTATCATTCTTATCTCTTCAGGAAAATATGTACATCTTCCCATTAATCCTTGAATCCACTCTTTTTCATTAGCCCAACTAAATGGACTTTCTTGTCCCGGTCCTTCAAAGTAAGTTCTTTTTCTTTCTAATATTTCTATACAATTTTTTATGAAATCATCGGTAACTTTTTTATTTCCTAATTCTTTTTGAGTTTCAAGAATTTTTAAAGCTTCCTTCTTTAAATCTTTAGTTTTGAAGATATTTTCTTTTCCTAATACTTTTCCATTAGCATTTAAAGTATCTAATTGAACTTCACAAACATATTTACTTTCTCCTAATTTAGCTTCGTTTTTAACTAGAGTAGCCTTAGTTCCATCATCATCATTTGATGTATCAGTTAAATCATAATCCTCTGCTCCTCTTTTCTTAATAAGATGATGTAAGGCAATAGCTAACTCTCTATCACTCAAATGTTCTGTTAATCCTTTTTTTCTGCATAAAAATACTTGTCCTGCTGGAGCTGAGAAATCACAATCTAAAGAGTTTATAATATTATTTTCAACCAATAATCTCTTTAATCTTAGAAGTCTATGTTGCTTTCTTCTAATAATTCTTCTTTTTCCACGAGCCATTCTTCTAGTTTGGTTATTTTCAGGATTGGCTTCAGGAAATAATCTAACCCCTGAATTTATAATATTGTTAGTAGAACACTCTATCATTCCCCAACCAACTGATGTAATACCAATATTTAACCCTAATTTATATTCCATAATCACTCCTTCCCTAATTTATATAATCTTTATAATATTCATAACAAATTTAGCGAGGAAACCCACCACTTTAGTCATTGGGAGGAATCGCTCGTTCTCTCTTTTCTGTTAAATAATATTTTCTTGTTTCTAATAATTTTAAATATTTACAATTTATTGAACCTTTATTTACTTTGTTACCTGATAAATCCCTTACATCAAATGTTCCTGAACTTCTTCTTCCAAAGACATAATAAGGGTTATCTTGATATGATACCTTATCAAATAATCTAAAGCCTTTTACTATATAAGAAGCTTGATTTAATTTTTTTCTACCACCTTTTAAAAAATTGGCTTTATGTATTTGTCTATTTTGACAACGTTTCTTTATTTGATAAAAATAACTATTCATTAGTTATGACTATATCTTTATCATTTCTAAACTCTTTAAAAACTTTTCTCAAATCTCTTCCATCTTTTTTTACTCTTTCTATAACTTGTTCTTTTGTTATCCTATTCATAAAAGCTCCTTTCTTAAACAGCTTTATCTCTTATTATTATATCATTTTTTCTTCTCTTTTTCAATAATAATTAATAGAATTAAAGGACATTTTCATTGTTTTTATCATAATAAATTTTATATCCTAAAGAAAAAACTTTTTCTATAACTTCCTTAAATAGTTTTTCCATTTCAAATGGTTCATCAGATTCATATTCCCATGTTTGTTTACTATATGACCATTTAAATCCTTTAGTTCTAAAAAACTCTACTACTTCTTCAGATTTAACTCCTCTAAATAGAATTTTCTTCAAATTTCTTTGAGATAAAAAATAAATAATTGCATATTTATCTTTATAATTAGTAGGTTGCATAATTTTCCAACTTACTTTACCTAACATTGGATTTTCTAAACAATACTTTAACATTCCTTTATCTTTCCAGTTAAATTTTTCAACATACCAACCAGCATTGATAATATTTTTTAAAATATTAGTAACAGTTGTTTTCACTGTTTTTCTTTCTTCAATAGAAAGTCCATATGAATTTTCATCTAATAATTCTAAAAATGCTATCCAGTTTAATCTAATCCCTTCAGCATTATCTATTTGACTTTGGCTTCCTAATAAGTTAGGAAGCTTTAATTCTTTAGCACTTTCTTTACCAATTTCTATTTTTTTTGCCTTACATTCAGGACAAATATTTCTACGTTTTATTACTTCATCATTTCCTTGATATTCTTCTATATGTCCACAACTATATATTATTTTTACCATATTTCCTCCCATTTTTTATTTATTTTATCTCTATTATCTCCAGCAACTATCAAATATTCTTTTTTTCCTGTATCTTTGTAAATCACAAAATCTGCTCCACAAAAGTCACAACTGCATACTATCCAATCTTTATCTTCAGACATAATTTCTGCTATATTACCACATTTATCACATTTTAAGTTTTTTATATTTGGCTTTACTTTGTTTTTCCTTAAAACGATTAAACCCTTATCATTATTATACTCAAGTTCTATCTCTAAAGTTTTTTCTATCCATTTCTTTGAGGTTTTAAAACCTCTACCAAATTGTTTACCCTTAATATATTGCTTTAGGTAATAACCTCCATTTAACTTTATTATTTCCCATTCTTTAAATGCACTATATTTATCTTTAAATTTTATGCTTTTCATCTTATCCCCTTTAAATTTTATTATATAACTTAGTTTAGAGATTATCTAGTCTTCATATTCTTCTTCATCATAATCTTCTATGTCCTCTTCATAATAAGATCTTAAATCTACTTTAACAGCTATAATCTCATTTTTTTTATTTCTCTTTACATAACAATTATAACTTCCATCTCCACATTCTGTGTGAGTTACAAAGGCATTTATATTAGCTACTCCTCCACTATTGTATCTTCCTTCCTCATCTTGTTGATATAAAATATCTTCTATATCTTTCTCTTGAGAAGTTTTTTGTAAAAAATAGTTATAATCGAAATATCCTACAGCTCCACTATCTACTCCTACAATATTTGGCACTTCTTCTAATATATTATCATGTGTTACATTATAGTTTTTATGAACAATCCAAGAAGTTATTACACAACCATAATCATCTTCTTCATAAAAACAATTATATTCTCCTTTAAGTACTTCTAAATCTACTGTACACCATACAAGGTCTGTATATACTGGGTCAGATACCACTAATTTCCCATTAATCTCTATTTTATCCATAAATTTTTCCTCCTGTTCTTAAATAATTTCTTTTAAATGTTTTAAATATTCTATGTCATGTTTTTTTAATTTTGCTACAATCTCAAACAGTAAATATTTATCTTCAAATTCTGTTATTTCCTTATGTAAAGCTACATCTTTAGCAATTACCAAATCTTTTAAACTTCTCTTTTCATCAACTATTCCTAAAAGATAGTTAATATCTATATCATAGTATTTAGAATAAGCTACTATATGCTTATTATCAGGCATTGTTTCTCCTCTTTCCCAGCGTGAAATCATACTTTTATTTACATTCAAGCCATATTCTTTAGCAAAAATCTCACATAACTCTTGCATATTTTTTTTTACTCCTGAGTTCTTTCTTAACTCTTTTAATCTATATCCATATTCATATTTTTTCTCCATAGTCGCTCCTTTTAAAAAAAACAGTCATCATCTACTATTTGAATTATTTTATATCCATCTCTCAGTTTTGAAGAGTAATCTAATATATTCCCTTCTCCATACCATACATCATTTAAGATTTGTGCAATTTCTCTGTCAGATAAATTTCTTATATTCTTATGGATTTTGAAGAAATCAGAACACCCTCCTGTATATATATGCTCTACAAATAAGTTTCCATTGTCTAAAATCTCTATCATAATTAAAACTCCTTCTTATCATCTCTTAATCTTTACCAAAATTTTCTTTTTTTATAAGAGCTATTTCTTTTTCTGATAAAGTTTCCAAAACTTTATAGAAGAATCCATATTTTTCTGTTAAAGAATATTTTCTATATTTGTCAATTATACTAAATATTCCCTCAGAATAGTGAGATTTATGATGGTCTGATATTCTACATATAACTTCAGGATAATAAGTTTCTCTTGTTTCTATATAAAAACTTCTAAAATCTTGATTAAAGTAAATGTATTCTTTTTTTAAACCAAATACTTCACAAATTTTTCTCTTTAACTGAACTCTTGTCTTTCTTTCACAAGTTTCATAATCTCTAAAATTTCCTAGTTCAAAATAATCTGAGTTTATATACATAGTTATCTCCTTTACTTAATAACAAACTTACAATCTTCTATTTGTTCTAAGTTTATATTTCCTAAGTTATCTAAAATGTTAGTTATATAAGCTACTAACCCATTAAAATTTGTATAACCATTATTTAACAGAGTTTCTTTTTTTTCTAAGTCCTCTTTTTTGTGGTTTATATAGTAAAGACCACCTTTTTTTGAAATGAAAATTTTCTTATTTCCATTATATTGAAGAATTATTATTTGCTCTTTTCTTAATATATCTAAAATCTTATTTAACATATCTAAAACCTCCTAATTAATTAAAATTAAATTTTTAAATCAACTTAACTTTTATAAAACCTATAAACAAGTTCTTATTTTCGGGCGGACAAGAAAGAAAATCTTTTATCTTTTCTATTCTTGTTTTTCTATATTTCCCCCATATGTCTTTAAAGTTTAGTCTTTATTTTTTATTATTTAGTTGTTAAGGTTCTATTTAAAGCTCTTGTTTTCGGTATGGACAGCATTATTAAAACATTTCTGTCGTAGTGGAAGATTGCAACACTTTTGAGAAAAATATTTTTAGCGTAGCGTTTAAAAAATATTTTTTGAAAAACTTGCTATGGTGTTGCAATCTGAAAAAGAAATGTTATAATGCTAAGTCCTAAACCGATAAGAGCTTTTTAGACCTTTACTAAAATAAAAATAAGAAACTTTATAAAAATTGGGAACAAATAACTCTTAATGAGAAAAACAAGAATTTCCTTTTGTCCGTAGGAGAAAAGGAAAAATAAAAAGAGAAAGCACCTTTGCTTTCTCTTACCTTATTAATTTTATTTATGGAAAACTGATTTATCAGTTTTTACATTAGCCTTTGTGGGAAAAATCAAATCTTACCACCTATGGATTTGATTTTTTGGGAGAGGGGTGGGGGACTTAAAAAGAAAAAGCTGGGAGTTCCTTTTCTCCCAGCTTCAGTTATTCTATATTCAATTCTTTTTTTATAGCTTCTTGCAACAAATTAGAAAAGTTTAGATTATATCTTTTTGCCAGTTCGTTTAACCAACTTGGTATAGATACATTTTTTCTAACAATTTGATTTTTACATTCTCTTACATATTTTTCCATATCTAAACTCACTAAAGATTTAAAACTTTCATTAGGTATATAATATTCTTTTTCATCTTCAGCTATTTTTACTGAAATATCATTTATACTACTTGCCTTTGGTAATTCTTTTCCTTGGATATAATCATCATATAGCCAAGTTCCTATATAATCTTGTGCCATTTTTATAGCTTCATCTAAAGTTTCTCCTTGAGTTCCACCATTTTCAAAATCAGGGAATATTACAACATATCCTCCCTCTATAGCTTTATGAAATATTGCTGGATAAACTAACATTTTTTATTCCCCCTTTTTGGACAAGCAAGGGCTATTTAAGCCCTGCTTGTTTTAAGATAGCTTGTTCCATACCTTTTTTTAACTCTTTAGAGTGGCATGGAACTTGAGTAATTTTGCCAGTACTTTGATTATAGAATCTTCTGTGTGAGCCTTTTCCACCCGGAATTTCAATAAATCCGTTTTTCAGAAGAAACTTAATCATTTCCTTTGACGTCATTGGCAATATAACCACCTCATATTTATTATACACAATTTTGTGTATAATTTCAACTTTTTTTATAAATTTGATTTTTTTGCTAGAATAGGCTATAATTAACTTACCTAAGAAATCAAACATTGATAAGAGCTTTTAAGATTTTCCTTAAAAGCTCTTATTTTTTATAAAAAAATCTTTCCTATCCCTCGATAGAGAGCTTTAGTAACTTTTCTTGATAAAATACTCATCAAAATAAAAAGAAGAGCCTTAAAATTGATTTTAGGCTCTCTTTAACACTTTAATCTAATGCTGTATCTACTTCTACTTTTTTCCCATCAAAAACTAGTCCTATTTTAACAATGTTTTTAAATCCTTTTCTTGTTAAAATACTATCATATCTATTTTCTTCTATTTGTTTTAAAGCAGTTTCAGCTTCTTTCTTTATATTTTTTGTTTTTCCTTTTTTTAATTCTAATATATATGCTGGATTTTTTCTATCTAAAGGTTCTAATATCAGGTCAGGTCTTCCATCTCCACTTTCAATATTAGGATAAACTAAATATATTCCTTCTAGTGCATAAAAGAATCCTGAAAGAAGCATTTGATAATTATTTTCATATCTTTCATCTGAATCATAAAAACTCATTGCATTTAAAACTAATTGCTCTATAATTCTTTTTAATTTACTTATGTCTTTATTGAATAGGGCATATTTAAGTTCTTTAACAGTTTGAAATTCTCCAAACAAGATTGTTAGGAAAGTTTTCTTGAAAAAAGATAAAATTTCTTGATTGGGTATTCTTATAATATACTCATCTTCATCAATTTTTTCTTTGATTGTTACATACCCTGAAAATAATAACAATTCCCAAATTTCACTAGAAGAAAGACTATTTCCAAGTGCAATATTGTCACTTATAGATACTATTACATCTTTTTTATTAAATAAGTCTTCAAGAGATTTGAGAACACTTAAATCTGAATTTTTTAACATTTCTTTTATTACTACATTTGAACTAGTATTTACCCAGTAAGCTTTTAATATTTTATATTTTGTATAGTTTAAGATACTCCAAGGGTTATATATTTTTTTATCTCCAAATTTATATCCGTTATACCAAGAATGTACATCTTCTAATTTATATTCTATATTATAATTCAGCAAAATATTTTCAACTTCATTTTCTAATAACCCAAAATATTCACTATATTCCTTATCTAAAATAGTATGAACATCAAGATTATTTAAATCAGAGAATATTCCAGCTTGAGCAACTCTAATAATACCAGTTAAGATACCAAATTTTAAATAATCATTAGTTTTTAAAACATCTCCATAAAACCCTTTTAAGAAGTTTATCATTTCCTTATAATATCCATTTTCATAAGCATTGATAATGAGAGAATCATATTCATCTATTAATAATATTACTGGTTCTTTATAATAATTGTTCAAAATTTTTGTCAAAAAAACTAAAGAATTTTCAAGTTTAGCTTTATCCATATTTCCTATAATATAATCTTTAAATTTTTTAGAATCAAATTCATCTAAATAAGTTAAAATATCTTTATATTCATCAAATAATTCAGATATTTTTTCTCTTATTTTTTTTAGTGCTTCATCAAAATTATCACTAGCTATTCCTTTCATAGATATAAATATTACAGGATAATTTCCTTGTTCTGAAAATACTGGAGAGTTCTTAATATATAATCCATCAAATAACATTCTATTTTCATCAGCTTCTTTTACATCAAAAAAGTATTTAAGCATTGACATATTAAGAGTTTTCCCAAAACGTCTAGGTCTTGTAAAAAGCTTTACTTTTGATCCATCTTTTATTATATCTTCTATTAATTTAGTTTTATCAACATAACAATAGTCGTTTTTTACTATTTCTTTAAAATTTTCTATTCCAATAGGAATTTTTTTCAGCATTTGACACCTCCTTATTTGTTAAGCTCCTCTTATATCAATATTATACCATAAGTTACAAGAATTAACTTCTATAATTCCCACTCACTTGCTTTATTTTTATTTTTCTTTATCCAAAAATTATCTTTATCAGAATTAACTTTATCTTTCCAAGGATTGGTAATTTTCTTTTCTTTTTTTATTTCTCTTATATTTTCTAAAAAGATTTTAGCTAATTCTTTAGGATTATCCCTTATAGATAATTCTATCATTTCTTCTTTAGAAATATTTTTAAAGTCTAAATTATACCCTCTTTCTTCAGCAAGTTCTCTTATAAACTCTCTTTGACTTCTTCCATTTCCTTCACGAAATGGGTGTAAGGCATTTATATCAAGAAATAAACTAGCTAATTTCTCAACTAATTCCTCTTTTTTAGTAATTTCTTTAAAAAAATTTTCTTTTTGAAGTTTTGAAAAAATTTCTTTAGAAAAATTGTCTATATTAATAGCTTTACAAAATAAAGTATCTCCTTTAGCTATATCAACATCTCTTATTTTTCCTGCCCAAGTATATATATCTTGGAATAGATATTTATGTATCTTTTGTAAATGTTCTAAATCAAATGTATGTTTTATTTTAGCTTCTCCATCTAATATTTCTAGTAACCTTATAGATGACTTAGTTCTCTCTTTACGAGCTAATTCTTTTTCATCAATTATACCAAACTTATTTTTTAATACTTCACTATTAATATAAACATATTTATCCATAACACCACCTACTTTGAGAATATTTTTAAAGCTTCTTTAGAAGTCATTTCTCCACAAGCAACTTTTTTAATAATTGCTTTTTCTTCTTCTGTAAAAGTATGACCTTCTAATTCACTAGTATGAATTACATATTCAAATTTTTCTAAATCAGTCATTTTTCTTTTCTCCTTTTTTCAAGAATTTAACATATTTCTACACTAATATTATACCATATTTTCAAGATTTAAACAATGATTTTATGCTATTTTAGAAAGAAATTTTAGTTAAAAAATTATATAACCGTCAAGTTGACGGTTATGTATTATAAATAGCATATTATTATTTCTATATCTAAATTTTTAAAGATTTCTTTTATCATTGGCTCGACTTTTTCCCAAGATAATCTATCAAGTCCACAGCCTATTTTTGGCATAACTAATCTTTTTATATTTCCATTCTTAGAAATTTTTTCCCTCATTTCTATTAAAGAATTTTCTAAAGATTTATAAGTTGGTTTCTGCCAGTATTTTTCTTTAGTTATAAGGTTGAAGACATTATCTATCTCTATACATTTTTCCTTTAGAGTTTTAGGACTATCCTTAGCTAGTTTTAATAATGCTTCTCTCATATTATATCTTTTATTAAATTCTACTGCTATTCCAGCTCCAAGTGCATAATCTCTACTTATACAATGAGCGTAATAGCAATTTTTATAGTTAAAGACAGTATCTTGAATTATTCTATATTTCATTTAGCAATCCTCCATTTTTAAATTTATAGATTTTAAAAATTTTTTTACTGTAGAAAATTGTTTTTTTATTTTATCTCCAGCAAACTTAAAATTTTTAAGATCATCTTCTACCGCAATTTTAATAATTTCAACATCATTTTTAAGTCTGTCAGAAGCAAATTGTAATGCCATACTATTCTGTTTAATAGCTTCTAAAACAATCTTTTTATCATCTTTAAGTCTTTCACTAACATAATCTAAGGCTCTTCCAAAGTTACTTACAGCTTTAGTAACTATTTCTTTGTCATCACGAAGATTACAAGAAGCATATTTTAGTAAATAACCACTTTCTTTTACAGCTTCCAAAATCAATTTTCTGTTGTCTTTAAGTCTATCCGAAGCATAATATAATGAATCATAATCTTTTTTTATAGCTTGTATCACAATATCAAAATCATCTTTTAATCTATCTGAAACTAAAAAGAGTGAATTATCATTTTTTAATGCTTCTATCATAATTTCTTTGTCATCTCTAAATTTTCTATTAATTTTTATTATAGGATAAGAATTTTTAACAGCTTCTAAAACTATATCTCTGTCATCTTTCAATTTGGAAGAAATAAATTCAAAAGCATATCCATATTGTTTAACTGCAATTAATGCTATTTCTTTATCTGATTTTAATTTATCAGAAGCAAATTCCAATTCCCAACCTTTTATTTTAACTTTTTCTAAGACTTCTTGTTTATTACCCCAATTCATATTCCCCTCCTTATAACTAAACCGTTAAGTTGACGGTTTAGCAATTATCTTTCCTGTTGATTATCTTTATCACTATTAACTTTATCGTCCCAATCATTAGTTTTATCTTCAGTACCTTTGCTCCACGGATTATCTTTAGTTTTTTTTTCGCAATTAAGAAGAATTTCAACAGTAGGATATTTTTTTCTAAACTCAGGAGTTGCATAATAATAAGCTACCTTAGTATTTTTACAAGCTTCGCTAACTACTTCTTTCTCCCCTTTTAATCTCTCAGAAGCCCATTGTAATGTATATCCTTTATCTTTCACAGCTTCTAAAACGATCTCTTTATCATCTTTTAATCTTTCACTAGCAAATTCCAATGCTTTACCATCATTTTTAACAGCAGTCATAACCACATCTTTATTATCTTGTAACTGATAAGAAAGAAATTCTAAAATTTCTCCATTATTCTTTATCAATTTTAGAGCAAATTCTTTATCATTTTTTAATTCTTCACTTAAATTATCTAAAACAAATTTATTTGTTTTAGAAGCTAAGATTAACATATTTCTATTATTTTGAAGTCTTTCTGAAGCATATTGTAAATTTTCTCCTCGATTCTTTATCGCAATTTTTACAACTTCTTCATCATCTTTTAATTTTTCTGAAATATATTTAAAGCTATAATTTCTTTTTTCTAAAGCTTTAATTACAATCTCTTTATTATCTTTAATTTCTTCAGGAAGATATTTTAAGACTTCTCCATTACTTTTAATTACTTCTTCTATTATTTCTATATCTTTTTTGTATTCCTTTTTCAAAAACGGATAGATATCTCCATTTATTTTGGCACATTCTTTTGTAAATTCTTTTCCATAATCTATATTTTTATTAAATAAAATAGAATCATAAGTTTTTATAGCTGTTAAGATTATATCTTTGTCTTTTTGTAATTCTTCAGGAAGATATTTTATTTTTCTACCATATGATTTAACTAGCACTAGTGCTATTTCTTTATCTTCTCTTAATTTTTCGTAATCAGGTAACCTATCTATAATAGAATCACTATAGTCCCACATTTCTCCTGTTCTTATAAACATTTTATTTTCAGTTTCAAAAGCTTTTAAAATTAGCTCTTTATCTTTTTGTAATTTTTCAGAAGCATTTAAAAGTAAACTTCCTTCTATATCTAATGTTTTCATTATAAATTCTTTATTATCTAAAAGTTCAGGAGAAGCATATTCTAAAGCCCACTCATAATTTTTAACAGCTTCCATGACAACATCGAAATCATTTTTAAGCTCTTTTGAAGCAAGTATAAGTTTACTTCCATCTTTTTTTACTTCTTTTAAAACTTCTTGTTTATTACCCCAATTCATATTCCCCTCCTTATAACTAAACCGTCAATTTGACGGTTTAGCATTATCTCTTTAAATTAGTTGTTTTTTTTATCATAGAAATCTTCAATAGTAGGAAATTGTTCTTTAATTTTATCTCCAGCAAATTTAAAAGCTCCACAATCTGTTTTGACAGCTTCTAAAACAACTTCAGGGTCATTTTTTAATCTATAAGATACAACTTCTAAAACATATCCATTTTTCTTTAAAGTTTTTAAAACAACCTCTTTATTATCTTTAAGTCTATCTGAAGCGTATTGTAAAGTCCAGTCAAAATCTTCTATTCTATCAAGAATAAATTCTTTATCATCTTTTAATTTATCAGAACTATATTCTAATGTATCAGGGTCATTTTCAAAGGCTATCATAACTAGTTCTTTATCATTTTTAAATTCTTCAGAAACATATTGCAAGCACCACCAATTTTCTTGGAGAACTTCTTTTGTAAATCTTCTATCTTTTTTCAAATCTTCTGAAATGAACATATAATTTTCTCCACCTCTATATGAAATAACTTCTAAAGCAATATCTTCATTCTTTTTCAATCTATCACTAGCATATTTTATAGCATAACCTTCTGTTTTTTTAACAGCTTTTCTAACTATTTCTTCATTATCTTTCAATCTATCAGAAGCAAATTGTAAGTTCCAACCCCAATTTTTAACAGCTTCCATTACAACTTCAAAATCATCTTTTAAAGTATCTGACACAAATTCTAAATTAAAACCTTTTTCTTCTAGTTTTTCCATAACTTGATTTTTATTATTCCAATCCATTTTTAATCCTCCATTTTTTTATTTTTTAATTCCCTCTAATTCAATATTTTTATATATATATTATACCATTTTTATTAACTTTCTTCAATGAAAAATCGATCTTAAATATTGATTTTATCGTACTTTTTATATATAATCTTCTTATTTTTTTGTGCTTTTTACTCTATTATTACAAGTTTGTTTGGGTCAACATAAGTTTTTTTACCTGTTTTTTCTTCTTCGTGTTTTTCTATTAACTGAGCTATAGCTTTTCTAATATCTTCTATTTTTCTTTTTTCAGAAAGTCTTTTTCTGATACCATGTAATTTTTTAGTTTTTTCTTTAGTTAAGACATCTCTTAACCTATTTTCTATAAGCATTTCATACTCAGCTTGACTTTCTATAATTTCAACAGGAATAGCCCAGCATAAATAATTTTGATAACCTATAGAAGAATTTATAACACTAAGAAAGTCATCTTTCATTTTCACAGGTTTCTTTTTTCTAAATTTAACAATAGTTTCCTTATTTTTTAAATTTCTTTCTCTAACATATTTTTCAGCTACTTTTACAGCTTCCTTTTTTGAATATTTTACAGGAACTCCTATATAATTATCATATGGATTACCATATCTTGGAAACATATAAACTCTATCTGCTTTTTTTAACATAAATTCCTCCTTATAATTCATATAATTCAATTTTTAACTAAATCTAACTTTCCTAAAAATCAGAAACAAGTTCTAATTTTCGGGTGGACAAAAAAGAAATTCTTTTATCTTTTCTATCCCTCTTTTTCTATTATTCCCCCTTTCTTACTTAAATTTAGTTGCTATTTATTTTCTTGAGTTATTTAATTTTCAATGTTCTTTCATTCTAGTTTTCGGTATGGACAGCATTAGAA
>OGCV01000195.1_pt1 | contig 28974 bp, 30 predicted proteins | sample 1570201 | NCBI WGS metagenome assembly OGCV01 (sample SAMEA2582162, study PRJEB24529) | metagenome
AATGAGCCATAGGGATTCTTTATTCACTGACATGGAGTCAAATTGATGTTAAAAAAGAAATTTTGATAAATTAACTTGACTAGTAATCGCTAATGCAAAGGTACTTTGTTAAAACCTAGCGATGTGCTAGATAACTGAGCTTAGTTATAAATAGTTGAATAAAAAAAGAGCTGAGTAAATTAATTTACAACAGCTCCAGTAAAAATCATTATTTTGTTTTATAAGAAGGGATTATCTCTTCCTCTTCATCATATCTTGAATCTAGTGTACCTCTTCTATCTCTGTCATCAAAGTAGAAACTTTTATTTTTAGGTATTGTACAGAAAACCTTTTCACCAGGATTTACTATCTGTCCCTCTTTAATAAACACAGCTCCACTGATGTAGTCAAGGATTCTTTGAGATTCCTCTTCCTTTAAATCAAATAGATTGATATGTACTATTTTTTCCTGTTTTATATACTCTACACATTTTGTACAGTCCTCAAATTTTGAAGGCTTTATAAAAACGATATCATATTCTTTCTCCATGCTACTCTCTCCTTTACCCTTTAATTAGAACAACTATATAATAAGAATACTATTTTATTTGATTTTTTTCAACTTTTTATTTTCTTATCTTTACAATAGCTGGAGTTGTAAAGTTTTCTCCACTGTATCTTAAAGTAGAGGCATCCTCTCCAATATATCCAGTAACTATTGCACTACCTACTAATTTCTCTTCATACCCTAGAATCTCCCCTCTATATTCAATAGGTGCTCCTAGTTTATACACTTCCATCTCTGTTCCAATTCTTAAATTGCTATTTACTCCAGAGTTTATAATAATATTGCTTCCAGATTTTTTAACAACAGCAGCACTCCAAGGTGTTGAATCAACTCTTCTAACTATCTTTTCAACTCCTTGAATTACAGCAGCTCTAAAAGCTTCCTCTTCTAAGCTATTATATGAACCATAAGTCCCTGTTCCCAATATTGTACTAAACTCAACTCTTGAGCTTCCTTCTCCAGTTTCAGTCCAAACTTTTCCATTAGTTACATCTATAACTTTTAATTCAATTACAACTTCAGCCCTTTGCTCCTTGCTTTTAGAGATAATAGATTTATTCCCTGTTGTGTTAAGTGCATATTTAGTAACACTTCCAACTACAATATAATCTGTATCTAAAAATTTTTGTCTAGCTAAAAGAGATTTTTGCCCCAATGAATCTGAAAAAGCAAGTTCTTCCATAACTGTATCTAAATCCTCTCTCTCTAATACAGTAAATCTACCACTGTTAGAGAACTCAGATACTAAGATATCCTTTGTTGTAGAATCAGTTCTAGGAGTTCCAAATCTAGTGTAATTTTTTACTTTACCTATAACCACTCTACTTTTTGGAAGTTTGTTTTCTTTGTAACTGTCATACTCCCTAAGAGCAGTTATCTTATCATCTTTTCTTATGCTACTTTCTATAGTTGTTTTACCACAACCAGCAAAAGCAAATAGTGCAGTAGCTAGAATCGCAATTTTTTTATTTATCATCTTTAACACTCCCTAAAGATTTTCCATTACTATTTTTAAAATCTCTTCTGGTGGAAGTTCACTTGAGAATCCAGCAGCTTTCTTGTGCCCTCCTCCACCAAATAGAGCAGCAATTGCATTTACATCTTTATCAGTTTTACTTCTCATACTTCCTTTAATCATTCCAGGCTTATCCTCTCTCAAGAAAAGAGAGATATCAGCCTTTTCATAAGAGATTAACTTTTCAACTATATTTTCAGTATCTTCTTTTCTTCCACCAACTTTTAACATATCTTCATTTGAAAGGAAGAAGTAAGCTAACTCTTTTTCAGGATAGAACTCCATTTCATACATAGCTTGTCCAAGAAGTTTCATAGCAGCAAGACTCTGTCTATTCCAAAACTCTTTGATAATTTTAGAGTTATTAACTCCAATATTTACAAGATCTCCAGCCATTTCAAAAGTTTTTACAGTTACATTATCATGTTGGAAGTTTCCTGTATCATTTACAAGTCCAACATAAAGAGCTTCTCCAATATTTACATCAATATCTATATTGCAGAATTTTAAAAATCTATAAATAATCTCACTTGTTGAAGATATATTTAAAACATAGTTTAAGTTTGCATATTCAGGGTTGCTAATGTGATGATCTATATTGATTATATAGCTATCTTTTATTAGATCTTTCATCACTCCAGTTCTCTCAATAGTTGCACTATCTACACATATAGCTAGATCAAAATCATACTCTTTTTCACTATCATACAGTTCTACCCTATCACTTAATTTTAAAAATTTTACTCTATCAGGTATCTTATCTTGTAGAACAAATCTTACACTACAATCTTTATTTAGTTTCTCTATTCCACCTAAAAGAGCTAATCCAGCTCCAATAGCATCTCCATCAGGATTTACATGAGCAGTTATAATTATCTTTTTACTTTCCAATATCTTTTCTTTTATCTTTTGCATTATTCCTCCAAACTATTCAGTTAATAGTTTTCTTTCCTCCTCAGTCATTCTCTTCAATCCTTCACGATAAAGTTTTTCAGGATCGTGTCCAAGTTTAATTGCCATTAAGTTCATAACTGCTATCTCTACCATAGCAGCAGCATTTCTTCCAGAAGAGATATATAAAATAAATTTAGCTATCTTATTTCCAAGAATTTCAGAAGATGTACTTTGATAATCTACTGCTGTCATATAGTTATCTCTCTCTTGCTCTTTAAGTTCAATAATAATATCCAATTTCTTATTGATTCTAACAGCACCTAGTCCATAAAGAGTTTTTATATCTATTATTCCCAAACCTCTAATCTCCATAAAATATGGAAGAGTAGCTGATTTTCCAATAATATCTCCACTTACATCTTTAACAAATTTTACCAAGTCATCTGCTACAAGTCTATGTCCTCTATGAATCAATTCAAGGGCAGTTTCACTTTTTCCAATTCCACTTCTACCTACAAGCAATACTCCAAAACCATAAAGTTCTAGAAATACCCCATGCAGTGAGATACTTGGTGTGAAATATGTCTCTAAAAATCCATTAAAGTTTGCTATTATTTGAGATGCTTTTCTATATGGTGCTCTACATAAGATAGTTTTAGTTTCTTTTATCAAGTCTAAAAAATAATTTGGCACTTCAGCATCTGAAGTAAGTACAATCACTGGGAAATTAAATTCTAAATATCTTTTTAAATTCTCTATTCTTTTAGCTTCATCTAAGCTACTTAAATATTTAAACTCTACCTTTGAAAATAGTTGTACCCCAGTATAACCTTCATCTTCATACATATCTACATATCCAGAAAGTGCCAATGAAGGTCTGTGAATACCAGTTACTTTTATAAATGTACTCTCTAACATATCTTCACCATGAAGAACTTTTAAATTAAACTCATCTTTTAATTTTTTTACTGGAAGTTTTTTCTCATTCATATTTTCTCCCTGTTTTGCTCTATTAGCCATTATTATTTTTTGAGATTCTTTCATAAAATATTCAGCAGAATTTACACCCATTTTCTTCAATCTATAATTTAAAGCTGCTGTTTCCAAAATTATAGCAAGGTTTCTTCCTCTTCTTACAGGTATTACAAGTTTTAAGATTTTCTCTCCTAAAAACTCCTCATAAACCTCATCTAATCCTAATCTATCATAGAATTTTTTCTCATTCCATTCCTCTAAAACTACAAGCATATCTATTCTTTTCATCTTTCTTGTAGCTTTGATTCCAAATTGAGTAGTGACGTCTATCTGACTTCCATCTGTATTTTGTATGAAGAAGTGGCTATCCATTTGAGATTTATCAAAACGGTTGCATCCCTCTAAATCATTTTCAGCCATTCTTCTAATAATTAGATTATTATCTGTAACAAGTTTATGTCCTCTTTCAAGTAGTTCAATAGTAACTCCAAGTTTTGCATCTTCATACCCAGTAAGGAGAACTCCAACTCCCATAATTTCAAGGAGCATATACCCATTTATCATCTTTTCCTCTGCTAACTCTTTAGAAAGGAAAAACTTTAGCTCCCTTATTGTTTTTGTAGTTCTCATAGGACTTTTTAAGATTGTCTTATTATTTTTCTTAGCCCCAGCAATCATCTCAGGAGTAACCTTTGTTTCAGCTGTTATAATAAGAGCAGGGAAACCATATGAGAAATATTTATCCCACATCTCAGCTTTTTTTTCACAAGGTAGAGTAGATACAAATCTTGCCTCTTTTTTACCATAGATATGGAGATATTTATTTAACTCTTCACCTTTCTCATCAAAAAAACCTATTAACTCATATCCTACATGGTATAAACTAGGGAGTTTAAGTTGAAAATCTAAATCCCCCTCATTTATAACTTCCATATTAAAATGTTCCACTAATTTTCTAACTGTAAATACCTCTTCAAATTTTCTCATAATTTACAACTCCTTTTACTGAGAAAAATTTTGTTAATTTCCTAACATCTCTATCTCTTTAAAACCACTACTTTTCTCTTTTTTAGGTTGCTCATTTTTTATGTTTGAATTTATTTTTTCCTCTTTTATCTCTATGTTTTCCTTAGGTTTTTCCACTTTTCTTTCAACTTCATGGATCTTTACCTTAGGAAGATCTTCACGTTTTTTAGTAGTTTTTTCTATACTTTCAATCTTTGTTTTTTTAATATTTACAGCTCCCTTTGGAATATTTTCTTTACTCTCTTTTGAAACTGTTTTATTAAATTTTTTAACTACTTCCTCTTTTTTTACACTCTCTTGAACCTTAGGTTTTTCAACTATTTTTTCAACAGGCTTACTCTCTTTTTTATCTGCTACACTTTCATTAGAATTAGGAGTTACATCTTTTAAACTATCTTCTTTTAATTTTTCTTCAGCTAATTTTTCTGCTTCTAATTTTTTCTGTTCTTCCATAGCCTTTAACTCTTCTAATTTTCTTAGCTCTTCAAGCCTTTTTTCCTCAGCCTCAAGACGTTTTTTCGCTTTAAAATTTCTATCCTCTTTCATATAGTTTTTGTCTAAATAGAAGTTATCCTCTCTTCTAACAAAAGAGTTTGCAACTTTAGTATAAAGAGTTTCCTTTTTATTTTCTATTCCTCTTTTTATCTTTTTATACTCTTCATACATCTTATATTCATAAAATAGAAATCCAAAGAACACAACAAGTTTAATAAAAAAAGAAAAAGCTCCACCTTTTTTAGCCATTTATTTCCTCTTTAAATTTACTTAATAGATAGAATGATCCACAAATTAGAATAATTTTCTTATTCATTTCTTTTGCTTGTTCAAAAGCTTTTACTATATCATTTTCTACACTACAACCTCTTTTATTATCTATAAGCTCATAGATCTCCTCTCCAACAGTTCCACGAGGATTTTCAGCTAAAGATGTAAAAATTATATTTGAAGTTACAGGTCTTAAAATCTCTAATATACGTTTTCTATCTTTATCTTTTAAAATTGAAACTATTGCTACTACCTCATCAGGAGAAAATCCCTTTTCTACAACTTTTTTAAGTTCTGTCATTCCATCAGGGTTGTGTGCCCCATCTAAAACAACTAACGGATTTGAGCTATATCTTTCAAATCTACATTGCCATACAGTTTTTTCACTAGCTCTTTTTATAGTTTCTTTATCTATTCCTAATTCAATAGCAGCCTCATATGCACATAGGAAATTTTTTACTTGATACTCTCCAAATAGTGAGAAGTTGTAGATCTCATCTCCTATCTCAATTTTAGTAACAAAATTATTAAAATCTAAGCTCCATTTTCTATTTGCATATTTATCTAAAACATTTACAACATGGGCATTTTCTTCATATATAGCCTTTAAAAACTCTGGGTCCCTATCAGCAACAATAACCTTTGGTGTATCTTTTATAATTCCAGCTTTTTCCTTTGCTATTTTATAGATAGTATCCCCTAAATATTCAGTATGATCTAATGTGACATTTGTAATTATGCAAAGCTCTGCATCAACTACATTTGTAGCATCAAATCTTCCCCCCATACCAGTTTCAAGTACTACATAGTCAGCCTTTTTATCTTGGAAATATTTAAACATCATAGCAGTAGTTACTTCAAAAAATGTAGGTTTTACCCCTGCCTTTGCAATAGCTTTTTTAACTTCATCATAGTAATAAGCTATCTCTTCATCTGAGATATCCTCTCCATTCATTCTAATTCTCTCATTAAATTTTAAAATGTGTGGAGATGTGTATTTTCCAACTTTATACCCAGCTTCAAGAAGTATAGTTTCCAGTGTAGTAGCAGTTGATCCCTTACCATTAGTTCCTGCTATATGAATTATCTTATAGCTTTTTTCTGGGTTTCCTAATTCTTTACAAATTTTTTCTATATTCTCTAAACCTAATTTTATTCCATGCATAGAATAAGAGTAAAGTTCATCTAATAATTGATCTATATTCATTTTTACCTCTTTATTTAATTAAATATCAACTATATTCTTTCTAAAATTCCTTCAATTATTGTTTTAGAATTTTTAGCAGCAAGTTTTACAAATTCAGGGAAATCTACTTTTGCATCGTGGTTAGCTTTGTCAGATATAGCTCTTATAATAAGGAATGGCATTTTAAATACATGGCAAACATGAGCCACAGCAGCCCCTTCCATCTCTGTACAATCAGCATTGAAAGTATCTCTTAGCCATTTGATCTTTTCAACTGATGCAACAAACTCATCTCCACTTACAATACGTCCCTTTCTAACTTTTTCTCTTCCAAATTTTTCAACAGCAACAGAGTAAGCAAGATCTACAAGTTCTCTATCAGCTTCAAATATATATGTATCCATTCTAGGAATTTGTCCAAGGGCATATCCAAAAGCTGTACTATTAAAGTCATGTTCTATTTGATCTACTCCAATAACAATATCTCCTATATTGATATCAGGATTTGTTCCCCCTGCTACTCCTGTAAATAAAACCTTTGATACTTTAAAGTGTTCTATCATTAAAGTTGCACATATAGCAGCATTTACCTTTCCAATTCCACCTTCAACTAATACAACCTCTTTATTTAAAAGATTCCCTTTGAAAAATTCAAGATTTCCAATCTTTTCAACTTGAATATCAGTCATAATATTTTTTAATTCTATTACCTCTTCATTCATCGCTCCAATTATACCTATTCTCATTATTTTTTCACCTCTATATTAATTATTTTTTGTTTTTTTCTTCCTTAAAATTATACCATAGGAACAGTTATTAAGCAATTAAGATACCCAAATTTCTAAATTTATGTTATAATAATTTAGTATTAATATTTTAGTGTAGGTGGTACTTTTTATGATATATAGATTGCAATATTGGATAGTTATGATTTTTAGATTTATTCTTCTGCTTTTTCCTCAGAAATTGAGATTTAAGTTTGCTGAATTTCTAGGGTGGTTAGGGTATGTAGCTATAAAGAAACGTCGTGAAACTACTCTTATGAATTTAAAGTTAGCTTTTCCAAATAAAAGTGAGAAAGAGAGAGAGGAGATTGCTCTTGAATCATATAAGATTATGTTGAAAGCTTTTCTGTGCTCACTTTGGTTTAAAGAGTATTTCAAAAATAAGGAAAATGTAAAAACTGTGAATAAAGAAGCCTTTGAAAAAGCTTATGCAAAGGGAAAGGGAGTTATCGTTGCTCTTATGCACATGGGAAATATGGAAGCAAGTGTAAAAGCTGTTGATGGTTATAGCCTTGTTACAGTTGCTAAGAAACAGAGAAATCCATATATTGATGAGTTTATTACAGAGAGTAGAGAACGTGATCTAAATTTAACTCTTTTAAAGAAAAGCAAAGGGACAAGTAAAGAGCTTATTAAAAGATTGAATAATCAAAATATTATTGCTCTTTTTAGTGATCATAGGGATAAGGGAGCTGTTGTTGACTTTTTTGGTGAAAGTGCAAAAGCACCTACTGGAGCTGTTTCTCTAGCTTTAAAATTTGATATTCCATTATTTTTAGTTTACAACACTTTCAATGAGGATAATAGTTGTACTGTCCATGTTCTAGATGAGATTGAACTTGTAAAAACTGATAGTTTTAAAGATGATGTTATCAACAATACACAAAATCTTATTCATAAGATGGAAGATGTTATTAGAGAATATCCTGAACAATGGATGTGGTTCCATGATAGATGGAATCTATATAGCAAATATTCTAAATTAAAAAAGAATAAGTGATTTTAAATTTCAAGAGAGAATAAATATACCAATCTATTTATTCTCTTTTATTTATCTTTATAATAAAAAAAGCTGAGTAACATAATCATTACCCAGCTCAAAATCATATTTTAATTATTTAGAATTTTTAGCAAAATCAGCTGCATTTTCTCCAGCAGTTTTTCCATAAACTGTAATATCAGTTACAGCATTTCCACCAATTCTGTTAGCTCCGTGTACTCCACCAGTAATTTCTCCAGCAGCAAATAATCCAGGAATTACTTTTCCATCAGCAGTAAGTACTTCAGCATTTGTATTGATACGTACTCCACCCATTGTGTGGTGAACAGCAGGTGATACTTCAATAGCATAGAAAGGAGCTTTTACAAGTTCTCTAGGTAAAGCAGTTTTACCAAAATCTTTATCTTCTCCAGCTTTTACATATCCATTGTATTTAGCCATAGTATCAACTAAACCTTTAGCATCTACACCAATTTTTTTAGCTAACTCTTCAACAGTTGCACCTTCAACAGTAAATCCTTTTCTTACATAACCATTGATTGCTCCTAGTTTTTCTCTTACTTCTTGGTCAAATACTAAGAAAGCACTTTTTCCAGTTTGTTCAAGTTCAGCTTTAGAAACAACGTCTCTAGTTTCAAGTTCGCTTACAAATCTTTTTCCTTCTCTGTTTACAAGGATAGCTCCCTCTCCTCTAACTGCTTCAGTGATCATAGCTGTTTTCTTATGTACTACTGTAGGGTGAGTTTGAATTTCAGTCATATCAACTAAATCTCCTCCAACAGCTTTTACCATTTTAATTCCATCTCCTGTAATAGCAGGGCTGTTAGTTGATCCAAATCCTTCTAATGATGGTTTGTATTCAGCTACCATTTTAGCATTAGCTCCAAATCCTCCAGTTGCCATTACAACAGCTTTAGCAGTGATATTGTAAGTTTCACCTTTATGTTTTACTTCAACACCAGTAACTTTATCACCAGTTTTTATTAATTTAGTAACTTCACTTTCTGTTCTTACATCTATTCCATCTTTTTCAGCAGTTTCAGCAAGAGCATCAACAATAACTGGTCCTACTGCTTGTCCTCCAGTTGGTCTGTGAGTTCTTTTTGCACTTTGTCCTCCAGTGAATACAACTTCACTAAGATCTGCTCCTCTTTCTGTTAACCAATCAATAATATTAGCTGAATCAGCAGTAAGTTTTTTTACTAATTCAGGGTTGTTAACATTTTTTCCACCTTTCATAGTATCTTTGTAGAATAGTTCAGCATTATCTTCTATTCCTAATTTTTTTTGTAATTTAGTATTAGCAGCATTGATTCCAGCAGTTGCATAGTTAGTATTTCCTCCTAACATTAGCATTTTTTCTACTAAAACAACTTCTGCTCCTTTTTCTCTAGCAGCGATAGCAGCTGAAAGCCCAGCTCCTCCTCCTCCAACAACAACTACATCAGTAGTAATATTTTCAGCTCCATAAGTAGCTGCAAATGTCATAGCAGCTAATAAGCACATAAGTTTTTTTCTCATTTTCCCACCTCAAAATTATTTTATATACAGAGTTTAACCCTCTATTTATATTATATATTATTTTACAAAAAAATGTCAACAATTAATATCTACTTTTATATAGTTTTAAAATATTATTTTTCTTCAGCAATAACTTCATTTAAAGCTTTTTCAAACTCATCTCTACTTATGCCATATCTGTTTAATCTTGAAAGAAATTGTTTTCCATTAGAATATCCTATTCCCAACTTTCCACCAACTCTTTCTCTTCTGATACTTGCTTCATTGTTTCCAACAAGTCCACAGTCCATTAAATAACTCATATCAAAAGTTTCTACAATATTTTCTAGCACACTGCATCTAGCTTTTTCTAAGGCATTGATTATAGCTTCAGGATTAGCATTTTCAACTCCTACATCTCCATCTTTTGTTCCCTCTATTCTTCTAATATAGGCATCCTTTGCTTCTGGAAAAAATTTATGAATATACTTTCTAATCTCTTCTCCAGCATGGTCAGGATCTGTTAAGATAATAATCCCTCTATTTTTATTAGCCACTCTTATTTTCTCAATAGTTCCAGCTTTTCTCACTGCAAACCCATTTACTTGAATTATCTCTGCATCAACAGCAGCTTTTACTGCTGAAATATCATCTCTTCCCTCAACTACTATTATCTCTTTAATCTTTTTCTTCATTTTTACCTCTCATTAAATCTAACTTAATTTTTTACCATATTATTGTATCAGAAATTCAAGAAAAATAATAGTAAAAATAAGAATAAAGTTAATTTATTGGTACAAAAAAAATAAAAAAGGTGTTAATACATTTAAGTATCAACACCAAAGATTATATATCTTTTTTAAATCTTTTCAGGCTTTGCCACAACAATATTCTTTTCATTTACATATGTAACAAACCCTGGTTTTCCACCTTTTGGCTTATTTATATATCTCTTTTGAGTATAGTCAACACTTATTTTATCTCCTGTACTACTCTTAGAATAGAAAGCAGCTACCTCTGCTCCCTTCATAAGCATCTCATCTGTCACTACACTTGCCTTTATAATAACATGTGATCCTGGAATATTTTTTGAGTGTAGCCAAATATCATTTTTTTCAGCTACTTTAAAAGTGAGATTATCATTTTCAATATTGTTTCTTCCATATAAAATTCTATAATCTTCAAATTCAAGAACCCCATATCCTATCTCTTTATTGACTTTTTTCTTGTTACCTTTCTTTTGTTGAACTTTTAAATATCCCTGTGCAACTAACTCATCTTGAATCAATTTCAAGTTATTAGTATCATCACTACTATCAATAAAAAGTTTAACACTATTTAGATACTCTAACTCCTCATTAATTTCTTTATTTCTTCTAGCATTAGCTTCCATTCCTCTTTTTAACTTGTTATATTTTTTATATGTTTTTTCAAGGTTCTCTTGTGGAGAAAGTTGAGGTTCTAAAGGAATTTCAATCTCTCTGTTGTTGTAGAAATCATAAGTTTTTAAGCTTGTCATACCTCTCTTTATAGAGTATATTGAGGCAGCTAAAATATCTCCTAGCTCCTTATACTTTTCAAAATCACTTTTCTCTTCAGCTTCAGCTTTTAAAATAGAAAGAATCTTACTGTTTTTCTTTACCTTTTTATTAATATTATCTAAAAGTCTTGTTTTTAAAGTATCAAAGGAACTAGATAGATTTTCAGTGTTGATATAGTAGTTTATAACTTCCCTAAAACTATCAAACTCCAACACCTCATCATATTTTTCCTTTGGCACAATATTTAAAACTGTTCCTAAAACAATTCTTTTATTATTTAAAAATATTTTTGGTGATAGAGGAGCATCTAATATATTTTTAAAATCACAGTAATCTTTTATATTAGAAACTGTCAATTTTCCAATTCCCTCTACATTTTTAAGAAGAGTTTTCTCCTCTATAAATCTATTAAACTCCTCTTTTCCTATCTCAATAGGAGATATTTTTTCATCTATTACAGGTTGTTCATATTGTAATCCTGGGAACATAGCTCTCAATCTATTTTCCTCAAGAGAGAAACGTTTTAATAGATCTACTATTTTATTTTCTCCATCAACTAGAATAAAGTTAGAGTATTTTCCCATAATCTCAAAAATTATAGAGTAGTTCTTCACCTCTCCAAGCTCATTTATTCTAGCAAATTTAAATACTAATATTCTATCAAAACCAAGTTGCTCTACATCTGTCAACATAGCATTCAGTAGATGTTTTCTCATATTAGCTGCAAGTCCTGTACTATTTTCTAAAACTCCCTCTTTAGAGTTTGAGATATAGCAGATAGGAAAAGTAGGGTTACAAGAGAAAACTAACTCTGTTTTTCCAAAGAAAACTGACAGTGATGTTTCAGTATTTTTTGTTATCTTATTTATCTTTTTCCCTGTAAGCTCTCTTTTTAATTCATCTTTTATCTTATTTAGTGATATTCCATCAATGTAAAACATATGCACTCCTATGTTAATTAATCTTTTTTAATTCCAATAAGATTTTTAGCATCAAGAATATCAAGTACTAAAAGTTCTCCATCATTTTTCTTCAAAATAAAGTTATCTTTATTATCACTTTCCATAATCTCTATAACTGTAAAGTTTTCAACTCCATGGCTAGCAAAATAGTTTTGAACTATTGGAGTTCCTTTAATTTCAACTATTGATACTCTACTTCCAACAGGAAAATCAGTAATTACAAGTGGTCTAAAATCATTTGTTTTCTTTTTCAAAGAATCAAGGATAATTTCAAATACACTTATAAAGTGTTCTAATTCCTCTTTTGGAATATTTTCTGTGATACTTGACATAATCATTTTATGATAGTTATTGTGATATGTTAAAGCACTAGCTCCCTTAGGAGTAAGTGAAACAAAAACCTTTCTTCTATCTGAATTTGATCTAACTCTAGCTATAAATCCTTTTTCTGTAAGTTTAGAAACAGCAACAGTAGCTGTTCCCATTGTAATTCCAATCTTATCTGACAACTCATTCATAGTTAATGAGTCTTGTCCTATTGCTTCTATCAAATGAAGTTCTGTATGAGTAAGACATTTTATCCCTCTTTTTAGAGCCATATCTTCACTTTTAAAAAATAGTTTATAGAAGTTCCCCAATAATTCATCTACCTTTTTAATATTTGCACTCATATTTTACCCTCTCTTTAATAAATTTATTCTTTCCTCATAATCTCCTGAAAATACATAAGAACCAGCAACAAATATATTTGCTCCAGCTTCGATACATTGTCCAATAGTATCAGCTGTAATTCCACCATCAACTTGGATATCTACATCTTTGCTCAATGCTCTAACATCTTTTATCTTTTCAACTGCACTTGGTATAAATTTTTGTCCTCCAAATCCTGGGTTTACACTCATAACAAGTACCATATCAATATCATTGATAATATATTTTAATACATCAACTGGAGTGGCAGGGTTTAAAGATACTCCTGCTTTTATTCCATGAGCTTTAATTTGTTGAATAACTCTGTGAAGATGTAGTGTAGATTCAGCATGAACAGTTATTAAATCTGCTCCAGCTTTTACAAAATCATCAATATATCTTTCAGGTCTATCTATCATTAAGTGTACATCAAAAACAAGTTTAGTTCTATTTCTTACAGCCTTTACAACAGGAGCTCCAAAAGTGATATTAGGCACGAAAATTCCGTCCATAACATCTATATGTACATAATCTGCACCTGCTCTATCTATTGCCTCAATCTCTTCCCCTAATCTGCTAAAATCTGCTGACAATATTGAAGGAGCTATTTTAATATTTTTATTCATATTTATTCCACCTCTCATTTTTTAGTTTTTCATATATTCTTTTGTAAAATTCATATCTAGTTTGTGAGATCAATCCCTCTTCTACCCTACTTTTAATTATACAACCTGGCTCATTTAAATGCAAACAATTATGGAATTTACAGCTCTCTTCCACAGCAAACTCTGGGAAAAGTTCAATTAATTCTTGAGCATCTTTAATATCTGGTAGCTCAACTGATGAGAACCCTGGGGTATCAATAATATATCCTCCATCTTTCAATGGTAAAAGATTTGTATCCTTTGTTGTATGTTTTCCTCTCTTTAATCTCTTGCTTGTCTCTCCAGTTTCGAGCTTTTTAGCAGTTTGTAGAAGATTGATAATACTTGATTTTCCTACTCCACTAGGTCCTCCAAAAGCTGTTATCTTATCTTTAATAAAAGCTTTTAACTCTTCAACTCCAATATTTTCTCTTTCTGATACAAGAAAATATGGTATATTTAACTGTTTTAAAAACTCTAAATTCTTTTTAATATCTTCAATCTCTTCCTCTGTCAATAGATCTATCTTATTTACAACAATAATTGGAGATATTTTGTAATAGAAACCTCTAAGAATTAGAATATTTAATCTTTCATAATCTATTGCAGGATCTTTTCCAGCAAATTGTATTACTAAATAATCTATATTTGCCACCAAAGGTCTCTCAACTAGATTTTTTCTTTTTTCTACCTTTATAATAGCATTGTCCTCAGATATCTCAACTATATCTCCAACAACACAATTTTGCTTGTCATCTTTTCTTTTTAAAATCCCTCTAAGCTTACACTCATAAACTTGTTCATCAACTTTTACATAATAAAAACCTTGTATCTTATTTATAACAATACCTTTTATTTTTCTCCCTCCATACTACTTAATTTTATTTACAGTAATATCTATCTCTGTTCCTGCTGGAACTTTTCTTCCTGAAACTATGCTTGTTTCAATAACAACACCATCTGGTATTTCTGCTAATGTTACATAATTAATTTTTCCTACAAGTAGTGAATTTTCACTTAAAAGAATTTCAGCATCATTTACATCAACTCCAATAATATCTGGCATCTTTGTTTCCATCATCTGCTCTGAACTATTTATAAGGAAAGAGATTTTTTGTCCTTTCTTTAAAAGAGTATCTGTAGCTGGATCAGTAGCAATAACCTCATTATATGGAAGAGCTGCCTTTGTTGAGGCTACTCTATCAACTATCAATCCCTTTTGTTCAACTATGGCTTTAGCATCAAGGAAGTTCATTCCCACAAGTTGTGGCACTTCTACTAGAGCCTCTCCTTTACTTACCCAAACCTTTATATTTCTATTTTTCTTTACAATACTATTAGGCTCAGGCTCTTGCATAAATATTTCACCTACTGGAAGTTCTGAAAACTCGTCTCCCATATTTCTAATGTTAAGATTGTTATCAGTTAAAAGTTCTTCAGCCTCTTCAAGAGTAAAGCTCTTTAAATCTGGCACTTTGTAGTAAGTTTCATTGAAATATGATTTTTCAAATATTTTTAATGAAAAGAACCCTGCTACACCTAGAGCTACAACTGTGATAAAAGAGAAAAAAACTAACTTTTTATTCATTTAATCCTCCTGAAAAAAATCAATTTATATACTATTTGATGATAACATATGAGATGGAAAATATCAATAAACTTTTATTGTAAGATAGTTTGGAGATTTATCTGCTTTAAAAGAATAATATATTTTTAAATATAATTATAAAATCTAAAAGTTTTTTGATAATAAAAAGGGCATAGCCTAATGTTTAAACCACATATTAGTTATACCCATCTTTTTATGATTGACTTTTATTTTAAAAGCATAAATAAATGATAAACAGCTTCTTTTTCAGCTGGATTTAAAGAACTAAATGTAATAGCATATGGTAATTTTACATCAAATAAAAATTCTATTATCTCCTCTTTATATTTACTTTCTCTTAGATTTTCTTGTTCTAAAAATAATTTTTTATCATTTTCAGTATAAATTAATGCTCCACTACTTTTTCCAATAGAAAAAACTTTTATTCCCTCTGCATTACTTAATAATAAATTTGGTAATTCTAAAAAATCTAAATTAATTTCTGAATTATTTAATTCAAAATTATCAATAAATTTTTTAATATGAAAATAATTTTCAACATCAATTTCTTCTATTGATGTCATATTATAATAAAAGTAACTTAAATCTATTAGTTTCATAATATTCGTTTCTCCTTTTTAACAAATATTTTAATTATAAAAATTGTTTTAATAATTCTTTATTTTTATAATATTTTTCTTTTGTTTCATTATTTAATGTCTAAAAAATTCTATTATCTATATGTTGTTATGTTGAAATAAGTAAAATTTATAAATTATTTATATAGATTTATAAGGAAAAAAATTATATTACAAATTATCTATAACTGAAATTAATAACTTTTTATCTTTATAACATTTTTCTTTTATTAATTTTTTAAGTTCTTTAACACTTTTAAATTCTTTATTATTAAAGCATAATATATTTCTAACTCTATATAATTCAACATAAACATCATTAAAATAGAATACTTCGTCTTTATGTTTAATAGAACGCTTTATTATATCATCTTTAATTTTTATATCATTAAAATAAATAGTTTTATCTTCAAAAGTTATTTTATTTGTAATATCTATATGATTAACTTCTTTTTTATAATCTATATTTTTTTCGCTTTCTAAGTATCTCATAATTCTATATAGATCTTGTATTTTTCTAAATGGTATTCCTTTATACATAGGAATGCGTTTGTTTTGTATTTCATTTTTTAAATATTCTGGAGTTAATATCTGATTATTAATTTTAAAATAAGTAATTTCATATACATTATTTTCATTTTTTATTTTTCTATTTATTTTTTTTATGCATTCGTATTTTTCTATATATTCTACATCTTCTACACTAAAAAAAATTCTTAGAACTTCTGTATCATCTCTAGTCATCCAACCTTTCATTCTATATTTTAATTTATATTCCCTTTCTTCATCCCATTTTTTATACCATTCTTCTTTTTCTTCTTTTTCTTTTTCAAATTCTTCTTCTAATTCTTTTACTCTATTACTTAATTTATTTACTTCACCAATTAAATAATCAACAGTTTTATCTTTCTCCATATTTTCGAAAGTTAGTTTAGCTATTACTTGTTTTAAAGATTCTATTTCTTTTTCTTTGTTGTTACCAAAATCAAACATTTCAAATCAACCCCAATTTTTATTTTATATTAAATGAATAAGATGCTGATTCCCATATTGCATTTAAAATTTCATCATTTATTTTATAAAATCCATTTTTTAATTTATAACTTTTATGTCCTATATATCTTTCTAATTCTATTCTTTCGTTTAATTTATTGTATTCTTCAAACTTATAACTACAATTATTAAAAACTTTTGCAAAACTTAAAAATAATAAAAATTTACCATCATAAGAAGAACTATTATTAAACACTCTTTTAGCATATTGACTAAAAGTGTCACCAGTATTTATTATATCATCTATAAAAATCAATTTATAATTTCTATTAATTTTATATAATTCTACTGCAACATATTTCGGAAAATCTTTTTCTTCGATTTCACCAATTCGAATATCAGATTTCATTTTATTATAAACAAATTCATAACCATTATTAACTCCTGTCTTTTCTGATATTAATTCAAATAATCTATAAAATTTTGAACGAGTTCTTTCTTTAGTAGAAGCTACACTTGGTAAAATATAAAATTGTTTTTTCATTTCTTCAAAAGTTATGTCAGTCCTTATTTTTATTATTTCTTCATATATATGATTCAATAATTTTAAAATAAATTCAGAAAAAATATTAGCAAAAAATAAAGAATTATCTTCCATTTGATTTCCTATATTTTTATCAAAAATATCATATTGTTTTCTTATACTTTCATTTAAATAGCTAGTAAATGAAACACAAGGAACATAATGATATTCATAATAAGTACTTGAATAATTTTTTATTCGTTTTTCTTTTTTTACATCTATTTTTAAATTTTTAAATATTATTCTATCTTTGTTATAGTTTATATAATCAAATATTAAATCATTCATAAAAATATTTTCCCCCCTTTGTTTTTTATATTATACCACTTTACTTAAATAAATTTAATAAATTTTTAATTAATTAGACAAATATAAAGCTTTAATTGAAAATATTTATTTTAAATAAAAATTTTAAAATTAGCTGGGAGCTTTTATAAAAAAGCTCCTATTTTTTTGCATAAACTTTCTATAAAATTGTCTATGTTACTATAAAAAAATATATACAAGGTAAAAATGGTAGAAGTTAAAAATCTTTCATATAAAACAAAGGATAAAACTATTTTAAATAATATATCAATAAAGTTTCCAGAGAAAAAGTTTGTAGGTATAATCGGACCTAATGGAGCTGGGAAATCAACACTGTTAAAGAATATCTATGGGGTGTTAACTCCAAGTGGTGGAGATATTTTTATTGATGGGAAAAATATTAAAAATCTAAACGGAAAAGAGAGAGCTAAAAAGATAGCTGTTCTGTCTCAAGAGGATAGAGAAGATTTTGATTTTAATATTGAAGATATAGTTGAGATGGGAAGGTATCCATATAAAAGTATATTTGAAAACTATTCTAAAAAGGATAGAGAGATCGCTTTAACTATGTTAAAAAAAGTTGGCATGGAAAACTATATAGGTAGAAATTTTAATGAGTTATCTGGTGGAGAGAAACAGAGAGTTTTAATTGCTAGAGCATTAGCACAGGATACTCCTATATTGATACTTGATGAGCCTACTAACCATTTGGATATTGGATATCAACTACAACTTTTACATTTAATTAAGCATTTAGATAAAAATGTAATTGCTGCTCTTCATGATCTTAATGTTGCAGCTATATTTTGTGATTATATCTATATATTAAAAGATAGTAAACTTATTGAAGAGGGAACACCAGAGGAAGTGTTAAATAGAGAGAATCTGAAGAATATTTTTAATATTGAGTGCTATATAGGAAAAAATCCAATAAATGATAAAGTTCAAATATCATATACAACTAGTCATTATCATGTTAATGGGGTAGGGGTAGACCACTACCACGATGATCATTTTACAGGAGTTCATACACATATTATAGAGAAATAAAAAGAGTTATTCTAAATTAGATTATTAATTTAGGGTAACTTTTTTTATTTAATCAAAATACAAGTTTTTAAAATCTGCTCAATAATTTCTTGTAAAATCATGTAGTAAATGATAAAATAATATTGAATGAATTTTTATAAGAGTGATTATTTTATCACTTTTTTTAGGAGGAAAAATGGATTACACTATTGAAACATTAATATCAAGAGAAAAGGTTGAGCAAAGAATTAAAGAGCTTGCTTGTGAAATCACAAAAGATTATGAAGGAAAAGAAGTTGTAGTTCTTGGACTTTTAAAGGGATCAGTTGTTTTTATGAGCGACCTTATTAAAGAATTAGATTTACCTCTTACTATTGATTTTATGAATGTATCTAGTTATGGAAATGGAACTAGCACAACTGGTGTTGTAAAAATATTAAAAGACGTTGATCAAGAACTTAAAGATAAAGATGTTATAATTGTTGAAGATATCATTGATACAGGACTTACTTTAAGCTATGTAAAAGAATTTATCAAAGCTAAAGGAACAAAAAGTGTTAAAGTTTGTACTCTTTTAGATAAACCTGAAAGAAGAAAAGTTGAAATGAAGGGAGACTATGTAGGATTTGAAATTCCTGATGAGTTTGTTGTAGGTTATGGACTTGACTATGCTCAAAAACATAGAAATCTTCCATTTGTTGGAATAGTTGTAAAAAAATAATCGGAGGAAAATAATGTCCTTTAAACATAAAAAGAAATTTGGTCAAAACTTTTTGACAGATCAAAGAGAAGTATTAAGAAAAATTATGGAAGTATCAGATGTTAAAGCTGAAGATACAGTATTAGAGATAGGACCAGGAGAAGGGGCATTGACAGCTCTACTTTTAGATACTGCTAAAAAAGTTGTCACTGTTGAGATAGATAGAGATCTTGAGAAAATATTGAGAAAGAAATTTGATTCTAATCCTAAGTATACTCTAGTTATGAATGATGTATTAGAAACTAATTTAAAAGATTATGTTGGAGAAGGAACAAAGGTTGTTGCCAATATCCCTTATTACATAACATCTCCTATTATCAATAAATTAATAGAAAATAGAGATGTGATTGATGAAATATACATCATGGTACAAAAAGAGGTAGCAGAAAGAATTTGTGCTAAAAAAGGAAAAGAGAGAAGTGTTCTTACTCTAGCAGTAGAATATTTTGGAGAAGCTGAGTATCTTTTCACAATTCCAAAAGAGTTTTTTACTCCTATCCCTAAGGTAGATTCTGCTTTTATGTCTATTAAGCTTTACAAAGACGAAAGATATAGCAAAATAGTAGATGAAGATTGTTTCTTTAAATATGTAAAGGCTGCCTTTGCTAACAAAAGAAAAAATCTATTAAACAACTTTACATCTTTGGGAAAATCTAAAGATAAATTGAGAGAGATTTTAGCTCAAGCGAATATTGCTGAAACAGAGAGAGCTGAAAACCTTTCTATTGATGATTTTTTAAATCTAATTGCTATATTTGAAAAAAAATAAGCTGCAATTTAAGAGAGCAGGCTGACAATTTAGTCAGCCTTGTTTTAAATTTTAAGATGGAGGAAAAATGCTAGGAAGTTATGAGTTTCTGATTCAAAGCAGAAAAGAGGATATTGACTTTATAAATAAAGTTGTAGAAGCTTATGAGGGAGCTGGAGTTGTAAGAACTGTAGATCCTCAAAAGGGGCTTATAAATATAATTACTACATATGATTTTAAAGATTTTGTAAAATTTGTTATAGAGGATTTAAGAAAATATGATGTAGTAGCTGAAATTATAGAAGAGGGAGCTTGGAAAGGTTCTCTATATATCAATAAATAAGGTTTAATGGAGGAAAAGATGGAAAAATTAGAAAAATTGATCAACTATATTATAAAAGAGCTTGTAGATACTAAAGATGCTGTAATGATAGATTATGATGCTATTGATGATACTATCACTTTTAAAGTAAGTGTTGCTAAAGGAGAAATGGGAAAAATAATTGGTAAAAATGGACTTACAGCTAATGCAATTAGAGGAGTTATGCAAGCTGCTGGAGTTAAAGATAAACTAAATGTAAATGTTGAATTTTTAGACTAGGAGGATTGATTGATGGAGCTTTTTACAGTTGGTAAAATATCTGGAACTCATCATCTTAAAGGAGCTGTAAAGATTATAGCTAATGTGTCAGATGCTGAGATTTTAGTTGGAAATAAAGTTATTATTGATATTCAAGGGGAGCAAAAAATACTTACTATTACAGGTGTAAGCCCTCTTGTTGGAAATAAATGGACAGTTGAATTTCAAGAGATAACTAATAAAACTGATGCTGGAAAGTTAAAAAATGGACTTATAAAAGTTAGAAGAGATATTTTAGGAATAGCTGAAGATGAATATCTATTAAACGATCTTATGGATATGGAAGTTGTAGATATGAAAAACAGTGAAACTATAGGAAGAGTAACTGATATTTTTGAAACTGCTGCTCACGATATTCTTGTAGTTGAAGATGAAAAAAGTGAAGCTATGATTCCAGACATTGATGAGTTTGTTAAAAAGATAGATTTTGACAAAAGAACTATCTATGTTGAACTTATTGATGGAATGAGAGAGATGAAAGGGAAAAAATATCAGCAAGATGATGGAATAGAAGATGAGGAGTAATTTATGAAAATAAATATTTTAACTCTATTTCCAGAGATGTTCAGAGGATTTACAGGAGAGAGCATAATAAAGAGAGCTTTGGAAAAAAATCTTTTAGAGATAAATGTAATTAATATTAGAGATTTTTGTTATGACAAGCATAAACAAGCTGATGACAAGGTTTTTGGTGGAGGGGCAGGAATGCTTATGAAACCAGAACCACTTATTAGAGCATTGAATACACTTGGAGGAAAAGTTATATATACTTCACCTCAAGGTGTTAGATTTGATCAAAAGTTGGCAATAGAACTTTCTCAAGAGGAGGAGATCACTATAATTGCTGGACACTATGAGGGAATTGATGAGAGAGTAGTGGAAAGTAGAGTTGATTTAGAAGTATCTATTGGGGATTTTGTTTTAACTGGTGGGGAGTTACCTGCAATGGTTATGACAGATTGTATTGCTAGACTTGTTCCTGGAGCTATTAAACAGGAATCTTATGAGAATGACTCTTTTTTTAATGGACTTTTAGATTATCCAAACTACACAAGACCTGAAGAGTATGAGGGAATGAAAGTGCCAGAGGTTTTATTGTCTGGACACCATAAAAATATAGAGATTTGGAGAAAAAAAGAGAGCTTAAAGAGAACTTATTTGAGAAGACCAGATCTTTTAAAGGGGAGAGAGTTTGATAAGTTAGAGAAAAAACTTTTAAACGAGATAAAAGAGGAGTTAAAAAAGGAGAGTAAATAATGATCTATAAACTTGGAGAATATATCCCAAAGATTGGAAAGAATAACTATATTGCTGAAAATGCAAGTGTAATTGGAAAAGTTGAGACAGGGGAGAATGTATCAATTTGGTTTTCTGCTGTTTTAAGAGGAGATATGAGCTTAATTAAAATTGGTAATGGCTCAAATGTTCAAGATAATTCAACTTTACATGGAGATACAGATTTTCCTACAACAATAGGAGAGAGAGTTACTATTGGGCATAACTGTGTTGTGCATGGTTGTACAGTAGGAGATAACTCAATAATTGGAATGGGAAGTATTATTTTAAATGGAAGTGTTATTCCTAAAAATTGTATCGTATCTGCTGGTTCTGTGGTGAATAGTAAATTGAAAGCAGAGGAAGGGGATCTTATAGCAGGTTCTCCAGCTAGAGTTATAAAGAAACTTTCTGAAAAACATTGGGAATATTTAGAATATGCAAGTGGAGTTTATCTTGCAAAGATAGATAGATTTAAAAATCAATTAGAAGAGATTAAATTAGAAGAAAAATAAATTTAAAGAAGGGATTATATAAAATGAGAGATAAAATATACTTAGGATTAGTTCACTATCCTGTTTACAATAAAAATAATGATGTTGTATGTACTTCTGTTACAAACTTTGATATTCACGATATTTCAAGAAGTTGTAGAACTTATGATGTAAAAGGATACCGTTTAATTGTTCCAGTAGATGCACAAAAAATGCTTACTGAAAGAATTATAGGTTACTGGCAAGAGGGTACAGGGGGACAATTTAACAAGGATAGAGAAAATGCCTTTGCTATAACTAGAGTTATGGACAGTATTGAAAAGGTAATTGAAGAGATTGAAGAGAAAGAGGGACAAAAACCTGTTATCATCACAACTTCAGCAAGAATTTTCCCTAATACTGTAAGCTATAAAACAATGTCAGACATGATATTTGAAGATAACAGACCATACTTATTATTATTTGGTACTGGTTGGGGGCTTACAGATGAAGTAATGGATATGTCAAACTATATTCTTGAGCCAATTAGAGGAAATACAAAATATAATCATCTTTCTGTAAGAGCTGCTGTGGCTATTATACTTGATAGACTTTTAGGAGAAAGATAATTAAAATACAGTTCTGGAGGGAAAATGAGTAGAAATGAGATAAGGATCAAACCTCAAGATGGTATTTTCAGACAGATGGGAATAGAAAATGTAAGTATTAATGAAATTGTTTTTTATGAAAGAAACAAGAAGATGAAATTTATGTGTTCTGTTCCCAGTGTCAAAGATCTCAAAGAACTGGATATAATTTATGAAAATATCAAAAAGAATTTTGGAAAAGAGCTTGAGGTTGACTTTAAAGTAGAATATACAAAGAGTGAGATTATGAGAGAGGAGCTTGTGACAATAGTAGAAAAGGCTATAATTAGATTAAAAGCTAGAAATGCTATTTCCAAATCCTTTCTTTATTTTTACAGAATAAGAATAGAAGAAGCTATCATTGATATTGAATTAAATGATAAAACTTCCATTGAAATTCTTCTTCAATCTAAAATAGATGAGAAACTTGAAAATATTTTAGAAAACTATGGAATATTTAATTTTAAAGTTAAATTTGTTCATGGGGATTTTTCAAAGGAGCTTACAGAGGTTGAAGCTCAAAAACAGAAAGAGATGATAACTCTATCAGCTAAGATAGATTCTGAAAATAAAGCTACTGCTGCTAATAAACCACAAAAGGGAAATGAGATCTATGTAAAACAAGGTGGGTTCCAAAGACAAAGTTATTCTAGTAACAAAACTAAGGAGATTAAGGGAAATAGTATCTCTTTAACTGAGTTTTTTGAGCTTTATGAAGATGAATTATGTGTAGTTGAAGGAGAAGTATTCTCTATTGAAAGTAGAGATATTAGAAATGAAAAAATCCTACTTACAATAAGATTAACTGATGAGGTTACCTCTCTAACTTCAAAAGTTTTTTGTGATAAAGATAAGCCTGTGGAAGTATCTATTGGAGATTTTATAAAAATTAGTGGTAAAAAACAAATTGATAGATACTCTGATAATGAAGAGGTAATAATGATAAATTCTATCAATAAGTTAGAGAAAACAAAAGCTAAAAAAGAGGACAGAGCAGAAGTTAAAATGGTAGAACTTCACACTCATAGTAAGATGAGTGAGATGGTGGGAGTTGAAGATATAGGAGACCTTATAAAATGTGCTATCTCTTATGGGCATAAGGCTATGGCTATCACAGATTACTCTGTTGTTCACGCTTTCCCATTTGCATATAAAGCAGCTAAGGGAAAGGATTTTAAAGCTATCCTAGGTTGTGAAATGTATATGGTTGATGACACTCTACCTATGGTAAGAGATTGTAAAACTGGTCCTATTGAAGATACTACCTTTGTTGTTTTCGACTTAGAAACATTTGGGCTTAATAGTCACAAAAATGAGATTATTGAGATAGGTGCTATTAAACTAAAGGGAACTAGAATTGTTGATACATTTAGTTCTTTTGTTAATCCTAATAAAATTATACCTAAGAGAATATCAGAATTAACTCATATAACTCAAGATATGGTGGACAATGCTCCTGCTATTGAAGATGTGTTACCTAAATTTTTAGAGTTTACTAAAGATGCTGTAATGGTAGCTCACAATTCAGCTTTTGATATGGGATTTATTAGAAGAGATGCCAAAAAATATATGGGAATAGATTATAAACCATCTATAATAGATACTTTGCAAATGGCAAGAGATCTATATCCAGATTTAAAAGGTTATAATCTTGATAGATTAAATAAAATTTTTAAACTTTCTCTTGAAAATCACCATAGAGCTATTGATGATGCTCAATCAACAGCTAAGCTTTTCATTATGTTTTTAGAAAAATATATTGAAAATGGAGTGGTTAATGTTGAGGATATGAATGGAGCTTTTCCTCTAAATATTCAAAAACAAGCTACTAGAAATATTGTGGTAATTGCTAAAAATTTAACTGGATTACAAAATCTATATAGATTGGTTTCAGAAGCTCATATTGACTATTATGGAAGTAAAAAGCCAAGAGTTCTAAAAAGTCGTGTAGATAAGTTAAGAGAAGGATTAATAGTTGGAAGTTCTTTAACTAGTCATTTCTCTAATGATGGGGAACTAGCTGAATACTATATGAGATATGATCTTGAAAATGTAGAGAAAAATATAGATTTTTATGACTATATAGAGCTTTTACCTAGAGCTGAATATGCTGAACTTTATGAAGAAGATGGAACAGGAACAATCTCATCTTTTGAGCAGATTGAGGATATGAATAGATATTTCTACAATCTAGCTAAAGAGAGAGGAAAGTTAGTAACTGCCAGTTCAAATGTTCATTACAACAATGAAGAAGATTATAAGATAAGAAGTATTCTTCTTTATGGTAGTGGAAATGTATTTAGAGAAAATCAATATAAAACAGATAATAAATTTTACTTTAGAACTACTGATGAACTACTAGATGAGTTTAGTTACTTAGGAGAAGAGGTAGCCAATGAGATAGTTGTTAAAAATACCAATGCCATAGCTGATATGGTTGAGGTAATTAAACCAGTACCTGATGGTTTCTACCCACCTAAAATTGATAATGCAGAGAATATAGTTAAAGAGATGACATATGAAAAAGCATATCGTATCTATGGAAACCCACTTCCAGAGATTGTTAAAGCTAGACTTGAAAGGGAGCTAGGGGCAATTATAGGAAATGGATTCTCAGTACTTTACCTATCAGCACAAAAACTTGTTAAAAAATCTTTAGATAGTGGATATCTAGTAGGTTCGAGGGGATCGGTAGGTTCATCTTTAGTTGCATTTATGATGGGAATTACAGAGGTTAATGCTCTTTATCCTCACTATATCTGTACTAACCCTGAGTGTAAAAATTCAGAGTTTATAGAGAGAGAAGGGGTAGGTATCGACTTACCTGAGAAGATCTGTCCTAAGTGTGGACAACCGTATAAACGTGATGGATACTCAATACCATTTGAAGTATTTATGGGATTTAATGGAGAGAAAGTGCCTGATATTGACCTTAACTTCTCTGGAGAGTATCAATCAGAAATTCACAGATATTGTGAGCAACTTTTCGGTAAAGAGAATGTATTTAAAGCTGGAACAATATCAACTTTAGCAGAGAAAAACGCCGAAGGTTATGTAAAAAAATATTTTGAAGATCATGAGTTAAAGAATAATAGAGCTGAGATTATAAGATTAGCTAAAAAAGTTGAGGGAGCAAAGAAAACTACTGGACAGCATCCAGGGGGAATGGTTGTTGTACCTCGTGACCACAATATATATGAGTTTTGCCCTGTGCAAAAACCTGCAAATGATATAACAAATGACTCTATCACAACTCACTTTGATTATCACGTTATGGACGAACAGCTTGTAAAACTTGATATACTTGGACATGACGACCCTACTACAATAAAGATGCTACAAGAGTATACAGGGGTAGATATTTACTCTATACCTATTGCTGACCCTGAAACTTTGAAAATATTCTCTAGTACTGAATCATTGGGAATCACTTCTGAAGATATAAATTCAGTTGTGGGAACTTTTGGAGTGCCAGAGTTTGGAACACCATTTGTTAGACAGATGTTAATTGATACAATGCCAAAAACATTTGCTGAGCTTGTAAGAATTTCAGGACTTTCACATGGTACAGATGTATGGTTAAACAACGCTCAAGAGTTTATTAGACAGAAGAAAGCAACTCTGTCACAAGTTATTACAGTGCGTGATGACATTATGAACTATTTGATTGACCAAGGTATTGAAAAGGGAACTGCATTTAAAATAATGGAGTTTGTAAGAAAGGGAAAACCATCAAAAGATCCTGAGGGATGGGAGAAATTCTCTAACCTTATGAAAGAACATAACGTTGCTGAATGGTATATAGAATCATGTAGAAGAATAAAATACATGTTCCCTAAGGGGCATGCTGTTGCTTATGTTATGATGGCAATGAGAATAGCTTACTTTAAAGTTCACTATCCACTTGCTTTCTATGCTGCATATCTTTCAAGAAAGGCTGAGGACTTTGATTTTGATATTATGGGAAATCCTGAAAGTGCTAAAAATCATCTTGAAGTACTTTCTAAAGAGCCTAAGTTAGATGTTAAGAAAAAAGCTGAAATGGCTATTTGTGAGATTATAGTTGAGATGTATGCAAGGGGATTCCAATTCCTACCTATTGATATTTACAAATCAGGGGGAACTAAGTTTACAATTGAAGATGGTAAGATAAGAATACCATTGATTGGACTTAGCGGACTTGGAGGAGCTGTAATTGATAATATTTTAAAAGAGAGAGAATTAGATAAATTTTTATCTTATGAGGATCTGAAAAGAAGAACTAAAGTATCTCAAACAATAGTAGAGAAATTAAAATCTATAAATGCAGTAGATTCTTTAAGTGAGACAAATCAGATCTCATTGTTTTAGGAGGGAAAATGTTAACTGAGAAAAAAGAGACAATGGGAGCTCTTCTAGTATGTCTTGCTGCGACTTTATGGGGATTTGACTCTATTGTCTTAACTCCAAACCTTTTTAAATTAAGTGTACCTTATGTAGTATTTATGGTGCATCTACTTCCTTTTGTGGGAATGACTCTACTTTTTGGAAGGGAAGAGTTAAAAAATATAAAGAAATTAGATGGAAAAGATCTGACTTACTTCTTTTTAGTGGCATTATTTGGAGGTAGTCTGGGAACTCTTTCAATAGTAAAGGCTCTATTTTTAGTAAATTTTGATCATCTTACAGTGGTTACACTTCTTCAAAAACTACAACCTGTATTTGCTGTAATTCTTGCTTGGATAGTTTTAAAGGAGAAGATTACAAAACAATTTGTTTTTTGGGCTATCTTAGCTTTAATAGGAGGGTATTTTCTTACTTTTGAATTTAACACTCCTCAAATGGCATACAATGGAAATATGCTTTTAGCTTGTGGATACTCTCTATTAGCTGCTTTTTCCTTTGGAAGTGCAACAGTTTTTGGAAAGAGAATATTAAAAAATGCCTCTTTTAGAACTGCACTATATTTAAGATATAGTTTTACAACATTTATTATGTTTGTAATAAATATTTTTAGCGGAACTCTAGCAAATATTCACACTACACAACCTTTCCATTGGTTTATATTTATTGTAATAGGACTTACAAGTGGAAGTGGTGCTATACTTCTTTATTATAAAGGGCTTAGATATATTCCAGCTAATGTGGCAACAATATGTGAACTTTGTTTCCCAGTTTCAAGTATACTCTTTGATTTTATTTTCAATGGTAAATTTTTATCTGGAATCCAAGTAATTAGCACTGTTGTGATGCTATTTTCTATATATAAAATTACTCAAAGTCAACGGAATAATTAAAATTTTAAAATATTAGTAAAATACATTGTAAATTTTTTAAAGTTATGGTATAAAGGATATAACGTGTATTTTTAAGGAGGCTTTAAAATGACTAAAAAAGAATTTGTTGATTTATATTTTGAAAAGGGAGAATTTGCAACTAAAGCTGATGCTGAAAGAAAAGCTGCTGCATTCCTAGCTGTGTTAGAAGAAGCATTAGTAAAAGGAGAAGAAGTTACTTTCCTAGGATTTGGAAAATTTGAAGTTGCTGAAAGAGCTGCTAGAACTGGTAGAAATCCTCAAACTGGAGAAGAAATGGCTATAGAAGCTAAAAAAGTAGTTAAATTTAAATCAGGAAAAGCATTATCTGAAGCTGTAAATAAATAATTGTTAATAAAAAAGAGTAGGTTTATTTTTAAGCCTACTCTTTTCTATTATGTAACTACTCAGCTATAAATTAAAATTGAAGATTTGTTACTTGAAATCGCCAAACTTAGAAAAGAAATTGA
>OGCV01000223.1_pt1 | contig 26994 bp, 30 predicted proteins | sample 1570201 | NCBI WGS metagenome assembly OGCV01 (sample SAMEA2582162, study PRJEB24529) | metagenome
ATGTTATAGCATACCAGCTAATTGAAATATTTGCTATGATACTTATTATTATAAATGCCCCTGCTAATCTTTTATATCCAAATAATCCTAAATGAGCATAAGTTCCACCATTTAAACGTACAGTACCATTTACTAATATTCTTGGCACTAAAGAAATAATAATTATAATTGCAGCCAGTATAAATGACAATGCAGCAGAACGACCAGTCATTCCTATTGCTATTGGTAAAGTAGAAAAAATTCCTGCCCCTATTACAGTTCCAATTGCATGTGACATCAAATCTGTTCTTGTTAATACTCTTTTCAATTTTACTTCTTTAAGCATAAATTCTCCTCTCAAAATGTTTTCATTTGAAGAAAATATCAATTTTTATTCAAATCATAATGCTCAAATATTGCTTTTTTTATTATTTTTTCTTTATTAGTTTTTAATTTTGTTAATAGTTTTTTATGAGTTAATATATCACGCTTTAAAGATTCAATATCAGCTTTATGAATATTTAAAAATATAGAATAATTATATCCTGCGAAGTCTTTCCAAGTTTTATATATTATCTCTTTTTGACACTCTTGAACTATTAATTCATGAAATTTAATTCCTAAATAAAACATTTCATCAAAATTTTTATTTTTTTTAATTTCATTTAATTTTTCCAATATTTTTTCAAGCTTTAATAATGTGTTCTCTTTTAAAATAAAATTACAATATTCTAGAGATATAATTTCTAAAGAGGCTCTTAATCTGAATATTTGTTCTAATTCACTTGAAGATATTTCTTTTAAAAAGCATCCTTTTTGTGGATAATATTCCAATATTCCTTCTTGCTCTAATTGACGAAAAACTTCTCTTACTGGATTTCTACTAACATTTAATTCTTTTGCTATTGCTGTTTCCAAAAGTTTTTCTCCTGGTTTAAATCGACCTTTTAATATAAAATTTCTAATTTCTTTATTAACTTTTTCTCTTATTGTATTTACAGGATTTTCCATTAAATTCGCTCCTTAACTATAATATAATATCTTTTATTATATTATAACTATTAGTTCAAATCAATAAAGATAGAGTTAGTTTTTATTATTTTTTAACCAATTTATAGCGCAATTTGTAAAAATCGCACTTCCTAAATAGAAAGATTTCTCATTAAATTTTACCTTAGGATTATGTCCATAATATAAATATCCTTCATCTTTCGATCCTGCTCCCAATCCAAAATATGTACTTGGAACTTTATTTGCATATACTGAAAAATCTTCTGACCCCATTGATTGATGTGTTTCATATATTTTTCCATCTTCAATTATCTCTGAAGCATATTTTACCATTTCCATTGTAAATTTTTCATTATTAATTAATGGAGGAATTCCAGGTATAAAATCTATTTTGCATTTTGCACTAAATTGCTCTGCTATTTTATTTGATAAAGTAATAATTCTTTCTTTTACAAATTCTCTTAAATCATTTGAATAAGTTCTAAAAGTTCCTTCCATTCTTGCTGTATCAGGAATTACATTTCTTACTGTTCCAGCATGGAAATTTCCTATACTTAAAACAAATGGCTCTAAAGCTGATACTTCTCTACTTATAATGCTTTGTAATGCTAAATAGATATGAACTAATACATTTATAGGGTCTATTCCTTCATTTGGATATGCACCATGACACCCTTTTCCAACTATTTCTATATTGAAGTTATCTGATGAAGCATAAAGTTCTCCTCTTTTATATATTAAATCTCCAGTTTTTACATCTACAACCTCAATATGAGTAGCTATTGCAGCATCAATTTTATATTTCTTAAATAATCCACCTTCAACAACAGCTTTTGCTCCCTCTAATGTTTCTTCTCCTGGTTGGAATAATAATAAAACCGTTCCTTCTAATTCATTTTCAAATTTTTTCAATAATTTTGCTGTTCCTAATAGCATTGCTACATGGGTATCATGCCCACAAGTATGTGCCATGCATTTATTTTTAGACTTAAATTCTAAATCATTTATTTCTTCCATTGGAAGTGCATCCATATCAGCTCTAATTAATAAAGTTTTTCCAGGTTTTCCTATTCTAGCTAATATTCCACATTTACAAATTTCTTCTATTTCATATCCCATTTCTAAAAGTTTTTCTTTTACAAAAGCTGCTGTATGTAATAATTCCAATCCAATTTCTGGATATTGATGAATATAACGTCTATTTTCTATTATCTCATTTTCTATTTCATAAGCAGCTTTTTTTATTAATTTTGCATCCATATTTTTTCCTCCTAAAAAGTTCTATTCTGCTTTTTCATATAATACATCCATATGAACTTTTCCTGTTTTCATTCTCAATACTCCAAACATTAGGGCACAACCTAACATTCCTAAGTTTATCAACATTGCTTTTGTTGATAATCCTCTTAATGTTAAATATGATGAGAATAATGAAGTTGCTATTGCTAATACTGCAAATGCTCTTAATTTTCCTTCTGAAATATAATATCTACTTGATTTCCACTCTTCAGGTATTACTTTTGGTATTGATACTATTGTTGTGGCAATCATAAAGTCTGTAAATCTATTTGTAAATACACTTGTTCCTGCTATAAAGTCTAAATCTACTCCTGTTACTATTGGTAATATCCCTAAAATATATAATGCTATTATTAGATTATGTGGTGTTTTATATTTTTCATTTACTTTCCCTAAAAATGACGGGAACCATCCATCGTTACATGCTTTTAATATTGGTTTTGTAACCCATCCTATTTGTGAGTTTAAACTAGTTACTAATGCAAAACATGCTCCACCTACTATAAAGAATAGATATAATGGTTTTGGCATAATTTCTGATGCTACTAAACTTAATGGTTGATTCATTACTTTTTCTAGTGGAAATACTCCTGAAGCTACTACTGCCATTATCGCATATATTCCTGCTACAGCTAAAGTAGAAACTATTATACACCAAGGAATATCTTTTGTAGGATTTTTAGCTTCTGGTGATAGAGGAATAATTCCATCTGCTCCACTACAAGCAAATGTCAACATTCCTGCTGCTGTTAATATTCCCATAGGTCCATTTGGAATAAATTCTTTCATTTCAAAAAAGTTTTTATCTATATGAGGAAATCCATATAAACAAAATATTCCCATTGAAACAATTAAAATTAAAACCATTAGATTTTGTAGTTTAGATGCTTCTTTTATTCCCATAAGATTAGTTATTGTAAATATAGTTAAACATACTCCAGCTACTAAATTTACATTCAATCCTGGGAACAATGAAGTAAAATATTGAGCAAATGTTATAGCATACCAGCTAATTGAAATATTTGCTATGATACTTATTATTATAAACGACCCTGCCAATCTTTTGTAGCCAAATAATCCTAGATGAGCATAAGTTCCACCATTTAAACGCACTGTACCATTTACTAATATTCTTGGTACCAAAGAGATAATAATTATGATTGCAGCTAATATAAAGGCTAATGCTGCAGAACGACCAGTCATTCCTATTGCTATTGGTAAAGTAGAAAAAATTCCTGCTCCTATTACTGATCCAATTGCATGTGACATCAAATCTGTTCTTGTTAATACTTTTTTCAAAGCTACTGCTTCTTGTGACATAATAAATTCCCCCCTCTTTTTATTGTATACATTTTACTTTTAAAAATGTATACATTGTATATAACTAATAATATAACTTTTTTATTTTTTTGTCAATATTTTATTCTGAAAATGTTTATTTTATATTTATTTAGAATATTAAATTCAAAAAAAATAAAATACTTTTTTTAATTTAACAACATTTTTTTGTTAAAAAAATAAATTTTTTAGCAAAAAAATGAGTAATATTGAAAGAATATTTTACTTAGTTCTATTTCTTATAAGATAAAAGATAAGCATATTTTATTTATTTAATTTTTCTACATTTATATTATCGGATTTTTTATAAAAAGTTCTCCTTTTGTAGATGACAAACTAAATTTAAAGTATAGAAAAAAGACTAAAAATCTTTTAAATTTAGTTTAAAGATTTCTAGCCTTTTTATAATAGTTTTATATGGTTAAAAAAATTTTTTTATTTATTTCCCGTAATATACTTTTAATAATAATCTTATATATTCTTCATCAGAAAGTTGGTTAGGATTATATGTTGTACAAATATCCTTTTTTATATCAATCAATATATCAGGAATAAGTTTTCTAAATTCTTCAAAATCTACTCCATATTCTTTAAGAGATTTTTGAATTCCCATTTTTTCCTTCATTATTTCAATCCAAGTTTTTAATGCACATTTTCCCTCAGCAGCTGAAGATGCAGGTAAACCTAATGCATGTGCTACTTTTGCATAACGTATATCAGCATTACTATTTACTTCTATTATATATGGAAGAAGAATAGCATTTGCACGTCCATGAGGAATATGAAATTTAGCTCCTATACTATGGGCTATACTATGATTTATTCCAAGAGAGGAATTATTGAATGCTGCTCCTGCCATGCATGAGGCATATTGTACTTTCTCTCTAGGTTCTAATATGCTTCTATCTTCATAGTGATCAAAAAGATTTTCAAATATTATTTTCATAGCTTCCATAGCCATAGCATCTGTAATTGGATTAGAGTTTTTTGAAACATATGCTTCTAAAGCATGTGTTAATACATCCATTCCTGTATCTGCTACTACTTTTTTAGGAAGTGTTTTCATAAATTCTGGATTTAATATTGCTATATTAGGAAGCATTTTGTCATCAGCTAAAGCTATTTTGCTACTTCCATTTGTAATAACACTATATGAAGTTACTTCTGATCCTGTTCCACTGGTAGTAGGTACAGCTATAAATAATCTTTTATTTTCTTTTCCAAGAAGATTAAAAATCTTATCTCCAAAATATAGAATACCCTTACAAGCATCTATAGGAGATCCTCCTCCTAGTGCTATTACACACTCAGGTTCAAAAGTTATAAAGTCAACTATTCCCTTTTGTACTATATCAACTGTTGGATTTGGTTCTACTTTACTAAATATTTTTATTTTACAATCTGAATTAAGATTTTCAATAATTTTATCAGTAAGTTTTAATTGAACCATCATATCATCAGTTACAATAAAATATTTTTTATATGGAAGTGTTTTCAAAAAAGAAAGTGAGTCTTCTCCTGCTTTTATATCAGGTTTTATTCCAAATGTTTTCATCTTTACCTCCTATTTTTGTTCTTGCCAATTTGCTGGATATACTACATAAATAAATTTAGCATAATCAGGGGCACTAAATTGTATTTTTGATCCTTTTGGTATTAAGATTACATCTCCAGCTTCACCTGAAACTTTTCTTCCATCTATTATTATATCTAATTTTCCTTCAATAATATAATCTATTTCATCATAAGTAAGAGTCCAATCAAATGTAGTTTTTATCATTTCCATAAGACCTGCACCAATTCTTGGCCCTTCTTCAAGTGTAAAAAGATCAGTAGTATAAACTTCATCATTAGGATTTCCTGTATCCATTCTATCACGTTTAGTCATCTTATTTAGTTTTACTACTCCTACTCCACTTTTATCCATAAATTTATATTCAGGTATTTCTTTATTTCCCATTTCTGTTTCAATTACTTTTCTTATTAATTCTTCTAACAAAGCTTGATTTATTTCCATTTTCTTCCACCTACTTATTTATACTATTTATTTTTTTCAGATACTTTTCCAAACATTATTATAGCTAAAATTACTGCTGAAATTCCTCCAACAAGTTTTCCAACTACCATAGGAAATATCATACTTTTATCAACACCAGCAATAAATCCTAAGTGGTCTCCAAATACAAATGCTCCACTTACTGCAAAAGCTACATTTATAATTTTTCCTCTAGTATCCATATCTTTCATAAGACCAAACATTGGAATGTTATTTGCTAGAGTCGCAATAAGTCCAGCTGCTGCTTTATCATTCATTCCAAGAAGTCCACCAAGTTTTAATAAAGGCTTATTAAATACTTTTGTTATAAAATGAACTAACGGAAATGCTCCCGCAAGAGTTATAGCAATCGCCCCTACTGTAGAAATACCATCAGATATAGGTGCCATACCTGGAATAACTACTATTCCTGTTAAAGTTTCAATTACAATTGCTGCAAGTCCAAGAGTTATTACAATAACTACTCCTTGTCCAAACACAGTAAAACCTTTTGTCATTTTTTCAGGTATTTTCCATAATCCTAAAGAAATAAGAGCTGCCACAATAATAATAGGAATTAAATTTGCAATTATCATGGAAAAACTATAACCAGCTACTAATCCTCCTGCTAGACATCCAAGAGGTATAGTAATAATTCCTGCTAGAACTCCTTTAGCTAAATATTCTCTATCTTTTTCTTCGATAATTCCTAATGATACTGGAATAGTAAATACTATTGTTGCTCCCATCATAGACCCAAGAATAAGTCCTGAAAATTTTCCAGCTGCTTCTGTACTAGCAAGTTCCATTCCAAGAGGATATCCTCCCATATCACATGCAAGAAGTGTTCCTGCAAACATTGCTGGGTCTGCCCCTAACATAGTATATATTGGAGAAACTACTGGTCTTAAAATATTTGCTAGAACTGGAGCAAGTGAAACTACTCCTACCATTGCAAGTGCAAGAGAACCCATAGCCATAAATCCTTCTTCAAATTGTTGTCCATATCCAAATTTGTTTCCAAGGCATCTATCAATAGCCCCAATTACCATAAATAATACCATTATGTAGATGATAATTTCATTAATCCCCATTATTTTCTCACTCCCTCAACTTTTTTTAATATAATATCTACTAATTTTTCATCACAAATGTTGAAATCTCTTTCCAATACTTTAACTATCATTGTTTTTAAATCTTCTATATTTTGCTCTTTACAACATTTTTTATCCTCAACTGGCTTTTCTTCTCCATAAACTAATGTGATCATCTTTTCTTTAAAATAATCTTTTGCACTTGAAGACAAAATCATATCTTTTCCTACATAAAATTTATCTCCACAAATATATTCTACTGCATTTTGAGGAGTTATTAATTTTTTTCCCATATTATTCACCTTCTCCCTCATCTATTATTCCAATTATTGCAGCATCAACAGGAGCATCTTCCAAATCCATTAATTTTCTTGCTGAACTACCACATGTAATAAGAACTTTATCTCCTACTCCTGCTCCAACACCATCACAAGCTACTAGGGAAGTTTTATCGTTTAATTCAACTATCATAAATTTTAACCCACCTAGATTATCTGCTTTTCTTGTAGACCATACACTTCCAATAACTTTTCCTATTATCATATTTTCACCTTTTTACTATTTTAATGTTATTCGCTCCTGCATACTCCTTAGCAAGTTCTGTTACTTTAGTTTCATTTGATATTTCTATAGTTCCATTGCTATTTATATTTTTTTTCAAAGCCTTTAGATCTAAAAGTTTTTCTGTAAAACAATTTTTTCTCTCTTCTAAGTATTCTCTTATTTCTATTCGCTTCATTATTTTTGTTCCATAAGATTCTAATACTTTTTCATAATTTCTATATCTTTCTTGAAGTTTAAGAGGAGCAGATATAAATTTCCTCCATTCTATCCCTTCTTCTACAACTATCAACTCTTTTCCTTCAAGCAAATTATATAAAAGTTTTTTACTTTCTTCACTAGAATATACTCCTTGGCTTATCTCAGCTAATTCCTTTATTCCAAGTTCTGAAACTACTATTTTTTCTCCTGTTTCTTGAATATCAAAATTTCTTTTTAATTCATCTTTTAGTACTATATCATTTCCTATAAAGCCTATCTTTTTTTTCAATATTTCTTTTAAATTTGACTCTTTAGAATAATATTTTTCAATTTCTCTTTTTATTATTTCAATTAAGTCCTGATCACTCATAAATTACCCCATATGAATCTTTTTCTAAAAGACAGGCATTGGCTTCATCATAGTCTATATGCATTGCAAATTTTGATTTATCCGTAACTCTTATTAATACATCTTCAAATATTAAAGGTCTCTTTGAAAAAACTTTTACTTTTACTAATTGCTTATCTTTTACATTCATAGTAATAGCATCTTCTGGTGTCATATGTATATGGTTTCTAGCTACTATTACACCTTCAAAAAGATTCAATACTTTATCTTGATTTGTTACAATTATTCCTGGTGTATCACTAATATCTCCTGATATTTTGATTACACCTTTTACACCTAATATTCTCGCATCTGTTAAAGAAATTTCAACTTGTGTTTTTTCTCTTGTAGGCCCAAGAATTACTACTCCTTCTATCACACCTTTAGGACCTACTAATCTTACTCTTTCTTTACAAGCAAATTGCCCTGGTTGAGACAGTTCTTTTACTGGAGTGAAATTATAACCTTTTCCAAAAAGAGTTTCTGAATCTTTTTCTGATAGATGTATATGTCTTCCAGAAGCTTCAATAGGGATTCTTTTCTTCTCATAATTCTCTAGTTGTTTTTTTACTAATTCTACAATTTTATCTATCTCCATACTCCCCTTTTTCTCCTTTCAACATCATTACATATATTACACTACTCAATCTATTAAGTGCTTTTAACATCTCTCTCTTCTCAACTATTCCTCTTTCGTTTGAAAATGCAGTTACTCCTGATATTTCTGCTTCTCTTGATATACTTCTCATCTCATTAAGTTTTAAAACAATGAAACTATTTTTTACTGATATATCAAAAAGATGTCCCATTCCAAAAAACTTTTTAGGATTATGTGATATCTCTTTTATTTTATCTAAACTTTCTCCTAAAACTTTTATTTCTTCAAATTCTATATCAAGTACTTCAGCCAATACCATTTTTTTTATAAAAGTTGTTACACTTTCCATATCTTTATTAAGTTTTTCATTCTCACAACTTTCAAACTCTTTTTGTAAAACTAACCATTTTGCTTGAAGGCTGTCTAATTTCCCTCTGAATATTATTCTTTCATGAGTTTTATTAACCAAAATGTTTCCTGATATCTGTGTCATATGTTCAGGTTTTTCAAAATAACTTTCTCCTGCAAGTCCTATATATTTAGGAGTTATTGGTTTTTCAATTATTTTTTCTACTATTTCTTTCTTTTCTTCTACTTCAGCTTTCTTCGAATTTGTTACTACAACTCCATCTTTTAATATTTCTATTCCTTTATCTATAAGAAATTGTCTAGCTGATGGAGTCATTATAGTTCCTTTTTCAAGAATAAACTGTTTAAATTCTTCTTTTTTATACAGATTTTTTAATTTATCCTCTGTTAAAACCATAGTACACCTCTCTATCTTTTAGAGATTTCAGCAAGAACTTTTTTTACTAAATCCTCTATGCTCATTCCCTCTAAAGAACCAACTGTTTTACATTCTGGTTTGAAGTCTTCTAGCTCTTTTATTCCCCAACCTACTTTTTTAATATTTAATAAATTCATTGGAGTAATATTATCAGAAGTTGAACTTCCTCCTACTGCTCCACAACCTAAAGTTAGTGCTGGAGCAAGTTTTGTACTTCCCCCTATTCCTCCTAGTGATCCTGGAGTATTAATTAAAAGTCTTGAAACAGGCTTTTTAAGTGCAAATTCTTTTACTAATTCTTTATTTTCTGTATGAATAATCATTGTATGTCCTTTTCCTTCATTCATTAAAAGTTCAATAGCTCTTTCACAAGCTTTTTCACAATTTTCTGCTACATAAAAGGCAAGAATTGTTGTAAGCTTTTCTCTAGAATAAGGGTTACTTTTAGAAACTGTTGATTGTTCAGAAATAAGAACTCTTGCATCTGATGGAACTTTTATTCCAGCTAAGTTTGCTAAAGTTTGTGCATCTTTTCCTACTATTAAAGGATTCATAGTCCCATTAGATCTTAGAATAAATTTTCCTAATTTTTCAGATTGTTCTGAAGTAAGGAAATATCCTCCTTGTCTTTTGAATTCTTCTCTTACTGCTTGCTCATTTGATGGTTCTACTATTACTGATTGTTCAGAAGCACAGATAACTCCATTATCAAATGTTTTACTATCCATTATTCTTTTTACTGCTTTTTTTACATCAGCACTTTTTTCTATGTATGCAGGTCCATTTCCAGGTCCAACTCCTATAGCTGGAGTTCCTGAACTATAAGCTGCTCTTACCATAGCCTCTCCACCAGTAGCAAGTATAAGTGCAGTATCTTTATGCTTCATAAGTTCTGCTGTTGCTTCCATAGTAGGGATATCAATTACTCCTATTAATCCTTCTGGTGCTCCTGCATTATAAGCTGCTCTTTTTAATATTTCAACTGTTTTTATAATACAATTTTTAGCATTTGGATGAGGACTAACTACTATTGCATTTCCTGCTTTTAAAGATATAAGAGTTTTATAAATTGTTGTTGATGTAGGGTTAGTTGATGGAATAAGTCCTGCTATTACTCCTACTGGTACAGCTACACTTAAAAGTGAATCCTCTTCTTTAAGAATTCCTATAGTTTTCATATCTTTGATTGAATCATAAACAATTTCAGAAGCAAATTTATTTTTTATAACCTTATCTTGCCATTTTCCAAATCCTGTTTCTTCATTAGCCATTTTTGCTAATTCTTCACTATGCTTTCTTACTTCCATAGACATAGCTTCTATTATCTTATCAACTTTTTCTTGAGTAAAAGTTGAATATTCTTTTTGAGCTGTTTTAGCTGCTTTTATTAAATCTCTAACTTGTTGAATTGATAACAAATCTTTATCCATAATCTCTCTCCTTATCTATCAAATAAATTTAATTATATTCTCACTTGGATTATTTATAAGAGATTTCTCTCTATATCTAATTTTTTCATCTACAGAATTTATAGCTTCTGTCACTGAACTAGTATCTCCAGTAATTACAAAATAGCTTTTTCCTGCTATTCCATTCCCTAGTATCAATTTTAAAGTTTCTACTGTGTTGCCTTTTAAAATCATATCTAGTGCCTTTACACTTTCAGATATCGTAAAAAATTCTATTATTCCCATAGAACTACCTAAATCTTTTTTATTTCTTCTTTCTAATATTTCTATTACCTTGTTAGAAACACCAGAAATAATCTCAAATTTTGCCTCACAAGTTACTTCTTCAAAGGCACTCTTTACATCTTCATTATCTCCATAGATAATAAAATAATATTTTCCTGGACATGTAACTCCAGCTTTATATATTTTTACATCCGATTTTTTTAAAACTAAATCAAGATTTTTAATCCCATTCGGAATATTATTGAATTCTACTACTCCTATTGTTTTCATCTTTCCTCTACTTCTCTATCTAGTTTTTAATATAGGAGGCTGACATACTAGTCAACCTCCTATATGGCTAGATTATTTTTCAGTTTTTGGTAATATAATTTCTACTTCTGAGTGAGGTCTTGGAATTACATGAACAGAAATTAATTCTCCTATTCTATCTGCTGCTGCTGCTCCTGCATCAGTTGCTGCCTTAACTGCTCCTACATCTCCTCTTACAAGGACACTTACAAGTCCTCCTCCGACCATTTCTTTTCCTACTAATGTTACATTTGCTGCTTTAACCATTGCATCTGCTGCCTCAATTGCTGCTACAAGTCCTCTAGTTTCTATCATTCCTAATGCGTTTAATGTTGCCATCTAAATCACTCCTTATTTTTTTTATTTTCTATATTTTCTGTTTTTGGTTTACTTATTCTTTTTCTACTACTTCTGGTATTATTTCGTTTTTTTTTTCCTCAGTAGTTACACTTCCATTTTCTTCTTTTATTTGTTCAGGGATATTCTCTTCTTTAATATTTTTAATTTCTAAAGTTTTTTCTTCTGTTACTTCTATTTCCTTTGATTCATTCTCGCAATAGATTACACTATTTTCTTCTATCATCTTAGAAACCATATCATCAGGTCTTGCTATTACATGGCTGCTGACAAAAACTCCTAGCTTTTTAGCAGCTTCTGCTCCAGCCTCCACAGCAACTTTTATAGCTCCCACATCTCCAGTCAGTTCAACAGTAACAATACCACCTTTTACAATGTGTTTATTTACTATATCTACATCTGCTGTCTTTAGGGCTGTATCAACTGCTTCAATAGCTCCTACTAATCCAATAGTTTCTATCATTCCTAAAGCCTTCATATTTTACTCCTTAATATTTTGTAGGATTTTGAGCTACGAATTTTACAGCATCTGCAAAAGCTTCACAAGCCGCTTTACAAGCTGATTGACTTCCTGTTAAAAGCCCTCCTCCAAAGTTTGTTTCAGAAGGTGGTCCAAAGAATGCTGTCAATTTTACATCTGCTGCTTTTAATGCGGCATCTAATGCATACATAGCTTCAATAGGAGGTGCTATAAGGTAAGCTAAGGCTTCTCCCTCTTCTATTCCTGCTGTCTTAGAAAGATAACTTCCTGTTCTTGATACACAATGTGCATAGTATGCTATTGTATCATCTTCATTAGCACTATAAAAAGTAGCTTCATTTTCTATAAAGTCAACTATTGCATTTAATCCACTTTTTACCTCTGCTGGTGTAGGACCTGCTATTATTCCGATTACTTCTCCTGCAAGTTTTGTATTTGCATTAGCAGCTCCTCCATAGAATGATTTTCCATATACTACTGTTACTTCTGCCATTTTAGTAGCTTGATCTAGAGCTGTATATGTTACATCATCACAATCAGCTGTTACTATTCCTATACTTTTATATCCTGCTGGAAGATTTAACTCTTCTGCCATTTTATCATCTACATTAGGAATAAGTTTTACTCCTAATACACTTGGTCTTAAAGCGTCATTAGTCATTTTTCCCTCCAAAAATTAAAGTTTTAAATCTTGTCCACTTGCTTTAGCTTCTAATATTTTCTTAATAATATGAGCTATATGTGCTCCTGCTTCTGCTGCTGGTGTTCCATTTTTATGAATATTTGATACTACTGTTCTTTTTGCTTCTGCAATTCCAATATACCCTCTATATGTTATATATGCACTCATACTTTCAGCTGTTGCAAGTCCTGGTCTCTCTCCAATAAGTACACAAGTTACTTCTGCATCTACTATTTCTGATACTTCATCGGCTGCTCCTACTCTTCCATATTTTAAGAAGAATGGTGTTCCTGTTTCTATACCATAAGATTTTAATCCATTAAGAAGTGCTGGAAGTGTATCTTCAATATTTTTTTCAATTGCTGTAGAACTTAGTCCATCTGCTACAAATACTTGTACTTTAGGAGATTTTTTTACTTTTTCTTTAAGAATAGCTACTGATTCTTCATCAAGTCTTCTTCCTAAATCAGGTCTTGTTATATATTCATCTTTTGAATTACATCTTGTTTTTACTGTAAAAAGATTATTTGCTTTTAAGAAATCTTCCGATACATCTGTATACACAGCATCAACTGCTGAAGCATGATCGGCTCTAAATCTTAACATTGTATTAGTTCTATATCTACAACCAGCTCTTCCAATTCCAACTCTTGCTGGAGTTTTTCTTTTATACTTTAGAAGTTCAGCTTCATTTGCAGGATTTTTTACATCAATTACTTCTCTAAAATCAATTTTAGTAATATCTACTAAATCACTTTCTGCTACTCTTTCTTCTACTTTTTCTGCTATCTTCTCTTCTATTTTCCCTTCTGTTCCCATTTCTCTAAGAACTTGAGAAATTATATCTTTTAATTCTCTTTCAGAAACCATTTTACCTTCCTCCTATTTCAAAAATACTGATGCATCTCCTGCTTTTTCTGTCAATCTTCCATTTTTTCTGAATCCCATTTTTTCAAGCCATTCATCAAACTCTTTTATAGGTTTTACCCCTAAAGTTTCTCTTAATGTTTGAATGTCATGATATCCTGTAGTTTGATAGTTAAGCATAATATCGTCACCAGCTGGAACTCCCATGAAGTAATTACATCCTGCTGCTGTTAGTAATACTGCTAGATTTTCAATATCATTTTGGTCTGCTTTCATATGGTTAGTGTAACAAACGTCAACTCCCATTGGTAATCCATGAAGTTTTCCCATAAAATGATCTTCTAGTCCTGCTCTTATTACTTGTTTGCTATCATATAAATATTCTGGCCCTATAAATCCAACAACTGTATTTACAATAAATGGAGAGAATTTCTTAGCAAATCCATAACATCTTGCTTCCATTGTTACTTGGTCTGCTCCATTATGTGCATCTGAAGAAAGTTCTGATCCTTGCCCAGTTTCAAAATACATTACATTTGGCCCTGCTGCTGTTCCTTGAGTAAGTGCAAGTTGTCTTGCCTCTTCTATCATCGCTCCTGTTATTCCAAAAGCTTCATTTCCTTTTTCTGATCCTGCTATACTTTGGAAAATTAAATCACTAGGTGCTCCTCTTCTAATAGCTTCCATTTGTGTTGTTACGTGAGCAAGAACACAAGTTTGTGTAGGAATTTGATATTTTTCTTTAATTTCATGGAATCTTTCAAGAACTCTTATTACACTATCAACTGTATCATCAACTGGATTTAGTCCAATAACAGCATCTCCAACTCCATAACTAAGTCCTTCTAAAAGTGAAATCATAATTCCATCTGGATCATCAGTTGTATGGTTTGGTTGAACCCTTGCTGCTAAAACACCTTCTCCTCCTATTGTTGTGTTACAATGTGCTTTAACAATTATTTTTTTAGCTGCTCTAATTAAATCTAAGTTTGACATAAGTTTTGTAACAGCTGCAATCATTTCAGAAGTAAGTCCTCTTCTTATCCATTGGATTTCTCTGTCTCCTACTTCATCACTTAATATCCATTCTCTAAGTTCTCCTACAGTCCATTCTTTAATCTCATCATAAACTTTAAGATTTAGACTATCAATGATTATTCTTGTTACCTCATCTTCTTCATAAGGTACTGCTGGATTTTCTTTTAGATCTCTCAATTGAATTTGTGAAAGAACTTCTTTTGCTGCTACTCTCTCCTTTGTTGATCTTGCTGCAATTCCTGCAAGTTCATCTCCAGACTTTTGTTCATTTGCTTTGGCCATAACTTCTTTCAGAGAACTGAATTTGTAATCTTGACCAAAAAGTCTTGTTTCTAATCTCATTATTATTCACCCCGCCTATTGATAACTACTTAATACTAAAGTTTTAACTATAACAGGAAGTACACTTCCACTTCCCAATGGTTTACCAATGTCAATAAAATCTCCATCTGCAACTTTTATACTATCTATGCAGATGATAGGAACATCACTACTATATTTCAATGAAAGTGCTTGTCCTAATGCTTTTCCAATATCATTTTCTATTACCAATATAAGTCGACTTACATCAGAAAGAACCTCATATAACCCTTCTGCTAGTTCAATTATCTCTTTGTATCTCATATTTAGCTTTCCTGTAAGACCTACTGCAACCTCTTGAACTCCATCTTCCATTTTGAACCATTCTCTTTTTTTCTTTAAACTTTCTTTTAAAGTATGGATATTTTTTTCATCAAGTTGGCTGATCTTCAATACTGGAATATTTTTAATTGGAAAAATATTTTCAGTATAAGTTATAGTACTTCCACTTATTTCTGTAGTGTGAGAACCTGCTCCTACTACTGTTGCTCCTATTGTTTCTCCGCTTTTAACTATTTGTACATTATGTTCTTTAAAAATTTCTAGTATCTCTTTCCCTAGAATGATTCCTATATCACCATATTTAAAATCATCCCCAGAGTATTGATTATATATAAAATCTGCTACCCCTCCTGAGAAGTTCACAAATTTTAAATCACATTCCCCTCTATAGTCCTTATCAGTAATAAGGTATCTATATTCATTACTTTTAGGTATAGCTCCTACTGAACTCAATAGTACTTCCCCAAGCTTTCTACAAAGTTTTTTTAATTCTCCTACATCTGCTCTTCTTCCAACTTTTAAAGTAGTTAATCCCATATCATCTATAAGTTTTTCAAATTTTTTATAGATATACGTTATTTCTAATGAACTATCTTTAAATTTTATAAGTCTTCCACCGATATCCAAGCACGTTGTATCTACTACCTCTCCATTTTTAAAGAGAACATTATTTGTAGTTCCTCCTCCTATATCTAGATTGTAAACTGTTGTATTGTGTTTTTCTGAATAATCCATAGCCCCTGCTCCTTTTCCAGCAATTATGCTTTCAAGATCAGGTCCTGCTGTTGCTACAACAAAATCTCCTGCCATTCCACTTAAAGCATTAAGCACCTCTTTAGCATTTGACTTTCTTGCTGTTTCTCCAGTTATTATTACTGCTCCTGTAGAAACATCTTTTACTGTTACTCTTGCCTTTTGATACTCTTCTTGAATTATTCTTTTAACTTTTTCTGCATCTATCTCAGTTTGACTTATAAGAGGAGTAAAATATACTTTACTTCTGTAAAATACATCTTTAGCTATAATTTTTATCTGTGGGACTCTTGCACCAGAAGCTATATTTTCTAGCACAATCTTAGTAAATACTAGCTGAGTAGTTGAAGTTCCAATATCTATTCCTACACTGATAATTTCTTCTTTCATCAGCTTCCTCCTAGAAAAATTTAATAAAAAAAGCCAAAGAAAATAGGATAACCTATCTCTTTGGCTTCGTTGCCTTTCCAAATACACTTCTTCGTGTATTCATCAATTATTTATTTTTTATTTCAAACTCAACTGTTGTTCCTTCATTAAGTTTACTCTTTATTTCAAAAGATCCACCTAACTTATCTGTAACTAATCTTTCTACTATCATTAACCCTAAACTATTTTCTCTATATTTTTCTACATTCATTCCAACGCCATTGTCAGAAACAGTTATTTTAGAGAAAAAAGTTTTCTTTTCAATAATAATATCAATTTTTCCTTCTGTTCTGCCACTAAAAGCATAGTGAACTGCATTTTGAATCAATTCATTTATTACTAATGCCACTGATGTAGCTTTATCTGAACTGATTATAAAATCATCACCTACCATATTAAACTCTATTTTTTTCATTTTGTCAATAGTGTTTTTAAAAAAATTTTTATATAATAACTGCAATATAGTTTTTATACTTAAACTATCCATCCCATTTTCAGACAAAACTTCATGTGTTACAGCTATACTTAATATCCTATTTATTGTTTCATCAAGTATTTTTTTTGTTTCTTCATTCTCAACACGACGTTTTTGTATTCTTAAAAGACTAGCTATTGTTTGAAGATTATTTTTTACTCTATGATGTATCTCTTTTATTACCATTGATTTTACTAAAATCTCTTGTTCATTGTTTTTTTCTTTAGTAATATCTCTAATTAACATAACAATATTATAATTATCTTCTTCTAAAGAGGTAACAAAATATGAAATAGTTAAAATCATATTTGAAATACTAATATCTATTGGTTCCTCTTGTTTTCTCTTCAAAATTTCAACAATAGTTGTCTTAGTCAAAATAATATTTTGGAATTCTTCTCCTATAATAGATTTTTCAAATCCTAAAGAAGCATATATTTTTTCAGCTGTTTTATTTATATAAGTTACTACTCCATCTTGATTAAAAACTACTATTCCATCTTTTACAAATTCTGGTATTCTACTTCTTGAAAAATCAATATCTTTTATAAGTTTGGTAGCTGTGAAATTAAACATATCTGAATTAAATTCATGTTCTTGACTTTCTCTATATTCTACAATTATAACTCCAATTGTTTCTTGTATAGAATTAAAAACAGGTATAATATTTTGAAATACTTGTTGTTCTTCTTGAGTTATAGCTTTATAATTTTTTGATGGAAGTCCAGTTATAAAAGTTCTAAAAACTGCTGGTTCTTTTGAAGAGTGGGCTATCTCTCCATCAATTCTTTTCGAATACAAACTATTTTTTTCTGGTCTTGCATGATATACTACCACTGCTCTATCTTTATCTTTTGTAGGACAGTCTAAAAATACATCCATATTTAAAATACTACTAAGTATAGATACTGTTTCTGCTACCCTTTCTAATTTTTCTATATCTAAACTTGTTAATGTAGAACACATTTTACAATAATTCTTTATCATAATAGTATATCCCCTGTTAATATTATTATCTCAGACAATTCTACCATTGTTATTCTTTTTTGCATACTTATTTTTCTAATTTCTTGATATGCTTCCTCTTCTGTAATCTTTTTATTTTTCATTAATATTCCTTTTGCTTTCTCTATTTTCTTTCTTTCTTCTAATTTTAATTTTGCTTCTACTGCTTCAGTTTGAAATTTTTTCATTCTAAGATGTGTATTATAAATCATTTTTAACCTTGAAAGAAAAATATCCTCATCTACAGGTTTTATAAGATATCCCATCACTGAACTTTCTGTTGCTTTTTGAATATATTCTTTAATATTATATGCTGTCAGCATAATTATACAGCCTGAAAATTTTTCTTCATTTAGGACTTTTGCCACTTGTAAGCCATTCATTAAAGGCATTTTTACATCTAGAAGTACAATATCAGGTTTCTTTTCGTGACATTCTCTTAAAGCTTCTAAGCCATCTCCTGCTTCACCAACTACTTCATATCCATTTTCAGTAAGCATCTCTACCATGTCCATTCTTGTTAATGTCTCATCTTCAGCTATTACAATTCTTGCTGTCATTTTTATCCAATCCTTTCTCGCAATTTTAAAATTTCTTTCTCATCTTCTAATCCTGTATAATAAATTTCTTCTGCTCCAGCTGATTTTAAAAATTCTTCTGCTTTAATACAATTAAAGTTTAAATCCTTTTTAGTTACTATACCTATTACACTTTTTCCATTAAACATTGTAGAAAAATTAGGTGGAAAAAAAGTTTCTTCATCTTGTGCTGATTGAACTAATGCTACTATATCAACATCACTAGCTATTACTGTTAATCTACTAAAAAATTTACGTTCTATATACTCTCCCGGAGTATCAATAATATTTCCTTCATATGAAATCATCTGAGTTTTTTGATATACAACATTTTCTCCATTGATTTTTTGAGTTAATGTTGTTTTTCCAGCTCCTGTTCGACCAACTAACATAATTTTCATAAAATCACGACCTTGTAATCTCTGAAGTTGAAAATTTTAAAGTTGAATTTAGAAATTCTATTACACTTTTTAAAGATGTTTCAACACTAGATACATCTCCACTTATTACTAATGTCCCACTAAATCTATCTAAAAATCCTATTTCTACATTTCCAGATTTTGTAGCTATGTCTGCTCCTATTATAGCTGCTTCTCCAGGAGTAATTGTAAGTATTCCAATGGCTTGAGTTGTTTCAGTATTTAAACCAATTTTTTTACAAATATCTTTATCTGGATGTGCTATTAAATGTGCCAAAGTTACCTGTTTTCCTGGAACATATTCCTGTATTATTCTATCTCTTTCTTTCATTTTCTATTCTCCTCTAAAACAACGTACTAATTGATTTCTTTAAATACATTTTTATATATAATATAAGCATATTTTTTTATTTTTTTCAAATATTTTTATTTTATATATAAATAAATTGTAGAATATAGCATACAAAAAATATAAAAACTCATAACTATTTTGTGTAAAATATTAATAGTACAAAAATTAGTTGTGAGTTATAAACACCTTAAAAGTAAAATTAATTTTAACATTGTTATGATAGTGTAATAGATTTTATATAAATAAAAATCTTTCTTGACTTTTATTTATTAATTTGTAACATTCTCTTTTTAAAGAAGTGTGTCCTTTAGTTCCTAAAGAAATTTGCTCTGGCTCGGCTCCTCGATAAACTAGAATTTACCAATCAACCACATAACAATAATGTGACATATCTACGCCTCTATAATGCTTTATCCATCTACCCTTTATTGTCATTTCAATTCTTTTTGTGCTACCACCTTAGAAGCCATTTTATAAGAATCTTCAGTTTTTAAAAAAGCTTTAATCTCATCAAGTTAATAAAGTTTATGTAAATCATAAAGATGTCTTATTTTATTTCCAAGTTCTACCTCAGCATTTTTTTCAAAAGTATAATCTAATACTGTAAATAATTTTTCTATAAAAACCCTTTTTACTGACAGCACATTAATTTTAAAACTTTCTAATTCAAATTGACGAATAAACTTTTCTTTTCCAATTTTTCTTAAATACTTTGCTATATAGCTTTCTATCTCTAAAATCTCTGTTGGTTCAGGAGTAGAAAGGGAATTAATTTCTAAAACTATAACATCACTAACTCTTCATTTATTTAAATTGGATATTGATAAATAGTTTTTCTTATGTTTCCTCTTTTAGATTCTCTTGGGTGTTTTGGAAGATAAATCATATCCTCAGTTATTGTTTCCTCTATATTTTTCAATAGTTTTTTCTTTTGATTATCTCCTAAAGATGAATTAGTAAGCTGCAAATCTATATCTTCAGAAAATCTATTGATAGCATTATATCTTTTTGAAAGGGAAGTTCCACCTTTACATTTTTAAAAGAACTGCTACTTAATTTTTTCAAAATATAAGTTACCAAATAAACTTTTTCTATATAGTACTCTAAAATACTCATATCTTTAGCTGTAAGCAAAATTAAAGCTTTAAAGTTTTCTAAATCTTTATGTAGTACCACTAAATTATCCTCCAATCTTTTCCATTTTTTATTTTTAGATTTAATTTTAAAGTCGTTGTTTTATTCAAATTTTCTTTTATTTTTTTACTCTTAATATATTTTTTTCTTCTACCATACTTCCAAGTAAAGCTAAGACAACTGCTGTGTAATATTTTTCTGCCAAATCAAGAAGAAAGATTATCTCTTCATAAGCTAGTTCCAGTATAATTTGCTTTATTAACATATAACTTTCTTGTATATCTGAATCAGGTATATTTTTTAAATTTTTTAGAATATCTAAAATCTCTAAATATTTTATATTCTTTTCTGTTATTGGAGCTTTATTTTGGATAAATTTTATCTTTGCTCCTTGATATTCTCTAGGATTCTTTCTTATATTTGTTGCTATTTCTAAAGCATTAGAAAGTTGTGTTGTAAGACCATATTTATTAAAAAGATTAACTCCAGTAATATATACTATTCTTTTTTCGCCAATATAAAGATATTTTTGTATAAAGTCTTTTACAGAAAGAAGAAGTTCTCCAAAAATAGATTTTAGAGGAATATAGTATAAACCTTTTTCGGCTCTTTTAACTTCGTCTTTTTTTACCATTCTTTCTAGTGCCTTAAAAGCAGTATAATTTGAATCATTAGAAAAAAATATCTTAGTATCCAAAATTTTATTATTTTTGTTATATAAAATATTTTTTATATCTGCTGCAATATTATTCATACTTACTTTCCTCCTTTTTAGTTTTTTTACATTTATTTTGACATTTACTTTTATATTTTATCTTAAACTTTCTTTTCAATTAAACCAAAATATTTTTATTAAATAACTGCATCTACATTAAAGGTTTTCTATAAAATTGGTATGATTTTTTATCATTAAAAAATCATTTATCAGACCAAATTGACTTTTAAAATATCCAGATGTTAAACTAAAACTATAAAAGAAAAAGGAGGTAAAAAGATGAAACCTAACTTCATAAAAGATATAAAATGTTTTGTTTTAAATCCTAAAAGACATAATCTGGTAGTTGTAAAAGTAGAAACAGAAAGTGGAATAATAGGATATGGATGTGCTACTTTTCAACAAAGACCATTAGCAGTAAAAGTTATGGTAGAAGAATATATCAGACCACTTTTATTGCAAAAAGATGCCAATAACATAGAGGGAATCTGGCAGATGTTAATGGTAAATTCTTACTGGAGAAATGGACCTGTTATAAATAATGCTATTGCAGGGGTAGATATGGCACTTTGGGATATAAAAGGAAAGATGGCAAATATGCCGTTATATCAATTATTTGGTGGAAAATCGAAAGATGCAATACCAGCTTATAATCATGCTGATGGTTTAACATATGAGGAGCTTTTCAAATCTGTAGATAATTTGGTAGCTAAAGGATACAGACATATTAGATGTCAAATGGGGCTATATGGGGGGAAAAATCCAAATTTTCACAAGACTAAAGCACCTACTGAGGGAGAATATTATGATCAAGATCTATATATGAATTCTGTAATAGACATGTTTAAAAAATTAAGAGAGAGATATGGGTACTCTATACATTTTTTACATGATGTTCATGAAAGATTATTTCCAAACCAAGCTATAGCTTTAGCTAAAGAGTTAGAAAAATATCATCCTTATTTTTTAGAGGATATTTTACCTCCTAATCAAACAGAATGGTTAGATCATTTAAGAAATCAAAGTAGTATATCATTAGCTTTAGGAGAGCTTTTCAACAATCCTATGGAATGGAAAGAATTAATTGTAAATAGAAGAATTGATTTTATAAGATGTCATATATCACAGATTGGAGGAATAACACCAGCTTTAAAATTAGGAGCATTGTGTGAACAATTTGGAATAAGAATAGCTTGGCATGGACCTTCTGATATGACACCAATAGGAATAGCAGTAAATAATCATTTAAATATCTATTTACAAAATGCAGCTATTCAAGAATATAATGAGCCTGACGAGGTAACAAATAGTATATTTAAAAGTGATTTAAAAGTTGAAGATGGATATATCTATCCTTTAGAAAAAGCAGGAATTGGAGTTGAATTTGATGAGGAATTAGCAAAAAAATATCCTGTAAGATATAGAGCTCATGAGTGGACACAGGCAAGACTACCACATGGAGTTATTCACACACCATAAAATAATATAAAGGGGAGACTAAGATGGAGAAGAAAGAGTTATTAGAAATAATTAAATTTTTAGGTGGAAAAAATAATCTTATAAAATTTTGGAATTGTATGACAAGATTACGTTTTCAAGTAAAGGATGAAAGTAAGATAGATTTTGATAAAATAAAGGAAATTAAAGGTGTTTTAGGTACTCAAAAACAAAATGATCAGTATCAAGTTATAGTTGGACCAAGTGCTAATAAATATTTTGAGATATTGAAAAAAGAGTTAGAAGTAAATGAGAATAATACAGAAGAGAATAATGAACCTAAAGTAAAGAAAAGTTTGATATCACGTTTATTAGATATTGTTTCTGGAGGATTTGGACCAATTATACCAGCAATAGCTGGAGCAGGAATGTTAAAAGGAATTCTTTCTGGACTTTTAGCTTTAAAAATTTTAGATGGAAGTAGTGAAACAGTAAAGATTTTTGATCTAATAGCTAGTGGAGTATTTTATTTCTTACCATTCTATCTAGCTGTATCAGTAGCACGTATATTTAAAACAAGTGAGTATTTGGCTCTAGCTTTAGCATCTGCCCTTATGTATCCAACATTAATGGATGCTGCTATAGCTGGACAGATAAAAGCTTTTCACTTTTTCGGATTGCCTATTCCTGTTATTAAATATAGCTCTACAGTAATTCCAATAATAATCTCTGTATGGGCTATGAAATATATTCACAAATATGTAGATAAATATATGCCAGAAGTATTGAGAACAATATTTACACCAACTTTAACACTTATAATCTCTATTCCTTTGACTTTAATAGTTATAGGACCATTGGGAACATATTTTGGACAAATTATTGCTTGGTTGATAAATATTATGTTTTCATTCTCAAATGTAGTAGCAGGATTTATTGTAGCAGGAATTCGTCCAGCTATCACTGTGGGAGGAATGCATCATGTAATGACACCTATGTTCTTCAACAACTTTAAAACAAAGGGATATGATTTCTTAATGCCACTATGTTTTATGGCAAATATGGCAATGGGTGGTGCAACTCTTGGTTTACTTTTCAGAACAAAAGATAAAAATAAGAAATCTATTATAATATCTTCTACTATATCAGCTATTTTAGGAATAACAGAACCTGCTCTATTTGGAGTTTTAATAAAATATAAAAGAGCATTTATTGCAGCTACTTTAGGTGCAGCAATAGCAGGAGGGTTTATCTCTTACTTTGAAGTAAAAATATATGGATATATTCTTTCTAGTATTGTAAGTTTACCAGCTTATATAGGACCATATTTTGTATATGCTATTTTAGGAGTTGTTATAGCTATTGGATGTTCTGCTATATTTAGTTATATCTTAGTAAAAGATATTGATACAGTGGAATAAAATATATAAATTTTCAGCTTTCTATGATAAAATTTTTATTATAGAGAGCTGTTTTTTTATTAAAATAAAAAGTTGGTGGGGATATGAGTAAAAAGAATTTTATGGCAGAAGATATAATAGGGAAAATATATCAAAATAGATATAAATCAGGGGAACAACTTCCAACAGAAAGAGAATTAGCAAAGATATATGGAGTTTCAAGAGATACAGTGAGAAGAGCCTTAAAAAAACTTGTAGATTTAAACTTTGTAGAGAGTATACAGGGGAAAGGAAATTTTATTAAAGAGGGATTAGCAGGAAGTTCACTTATTTATAATTCATTAGTTGAGAAAAAATTTAGAGAGATATCTTCAGAAGTATTGGAGTTTACAGAAATAAAAGCTGGGAAGGAGTTTTCAAAAATTTTTGATACTTCTGCTGATGATACTCTTTTTCAATATAAAAGAATCAGAATAGTGGATTTTGTAAAAGTTCAAATTGAGCTTACAAGAGTTCCTAAAAATCTTTTTCCTAACCTAAAAAGAGATGATATAAAAGATTCTTTTCACTCTTATGTAATAAGGTCAGGATATGATATTTCACACTTTATCACAACTTATAGTGCAATTAATTTAAATAGAGAGGATGCAGAGTTATTAAATTTAAAAAAGGGAAAAGCTGTGATGATGATAAAAAATAGAGGAATATTAAGTAATTCACAAGTATTTGAATATAGTGAATTGGTAACTGATGAGTATTCATGTTCATATATTAGTAATTTTAATTCTAATCTATTAAAATATAGAAACTTAAAAGCTGAAAGAAAATAAAAAATTTCTTACATTATCAAAAATAGAAACATTTAAACCCTTGCTTCTTAATATAGTGTTATTTTATATCGAATGTCTCACGTGAGACATTCATCTGTTTAAACTATTTAAAGAGCTTTTTCTAATTTTTGTTTCATTAATTTTTCTAATTCTTTAATAATTTCTATTTGTTATTTGTGTAATTTTATTTCCAGCTTCCCATACAAGGACTTTATTTTTTATATTTTTTTATGTGCATCGGGTTTACTTTTGATTGAACCTTTTGTATTAAAATAAAACTAATATTTTTAGAATGATATTTGCAACTATATTTTTTCATGGCTTATTTGAAAATACTTTTCTAATTCCTCTACAGTTTTAAAGTTATATTTTTCTTTATCAAAGAAATATTGTTTTTTATTATCTAGTACAAATTCATATTTTTTATCTAAAAAGCTATCTCTTAGAACTGATACTAAAGCTACAACCTTATCATTTCTTTCTTTTTCTTCTATATTAAAAAAATAACTATCTATTATTGTTTTGATGATTTCTATAATTTCTACATGTTCTATATATTGTTTGGTTAAAATTATTTGTTTAACTTCTTCAAATGCAATTTTGGCAGCCTCTTTTTTATCAAAGTTCATTGGAGTTTTTCTTATAACAATTTCTTCTCCAATTTGGTATATATATACTTCTCTTTCTTCCTGTGACAACCCTAATTCTCTTACCCAAGTAATAGGTAACATTATTCTACTATTTAAACTTCCACTTCCTGATTTTAAAAATGATATATTTTGTTTTCTAACTTTCATTTTCTTCTCCTCTTTAAACGTGATGTCAATTTTCTCTTTTCTTTATTATAATTGACGTGCTGTCAAAAGTCAATGTCTTTTTTATTTTTTGACGTGACGTTTTATTGTTGAATAGAAACTTATATGCTACAATGGAATTACCCTAAATGTGCATTCAGTTAAAAAGATGGCAAAGATTCGCCTTTGCTGCTTTTTTTTATGAAATAATTATGATATAATGGGAATATAAGATCTTTGATCTAATTAAATATAAATTCCCCTTTATATTTAATTTTATTAAAATTCTTCTGAAGAAATTCTCATTATTTGGGAATTTCTTTTTTTATTGAAAAATAAAATAGATTACTTCATTTTCTTGCTATTGAGCTATTTGTTTTTTTATAGAAATTTTTGTTTTTAAACAAAACAAAAATATTTACAAATAAAAGAAAAAGAGCTATAATTCAAAATATAAAACATATATATTTGAGATTCCTTAAAAAATTAATAAATCTTATAAATATATGTATTTTCATGAGAAATGGAGGTAAATATTATGAAAAAAGTATTATTTGGTTTATTTGCATTATCATGTATAAGTATGGCAGCAGAAACAAATCTTTATTTCAGAACAGGGGCTGATATTGGAGGAAAATTTGAAGTAATTAAAGATGAAGATGGAGATTATAATAAAAAAGACGCTGATGATTTTGCTTGGGAAATAGCTATTGAAGCTACAAAAGAAGTTTACCAAGGACTTGAGTTAGGACTTGGAGTTGCTTATCAAAATCACGGAAAACCTAAAAAGTATGTTGAAGTAGAAGATAAAACAACTGTTGTTGATTATTGGGTTGATGAGTATGAAATGAAAGGCTATACTTCTATTCCTCTATATTTAACTGCAAAATATAATTTTAAACCTATAAATAATTTTGTTCCATATGTTAAAGCTAATATTGGATATTCTTTTAATGATTCTAAAGATGATTTTAAATTTGGTGGCAGTAAATATGACAGTCAAACTGATGAGTTTCTTGATAGTGGTTATGACACTGCTGATACAAAAGTTAAAAATGGATTATACTGTGGTATTGGTGGAGGATTTGAATACAATAACTTTACAGTAGATTTAATGTATCAATTAAATAAAGCTAAAGCAGAGATGACTCTCTCTGACGCTAAAGGTAATACAACTTATGAATTAAAAGATGATTTTGATTATTCAAGAGTTACATTATCTTTTGGATATAGATTTAACTTAAATTTCTAAATAAAAAAAGCTGAGTAACATTTTTAAAAAAAAATGTTTTACTCAGCTCTCTTTTTTGTATAATATAGTCACCACAACAAT
>OGCV01000239.1_pt1 | contig 25579 bp, 24 predicted proteins | sample 1570201 | NCBI WGS metagenome assembly OGCV01 (sample SAMEA2582162, study PRJEB24529) | metagenome
TTGGATAAATTCTAAATTTATATGCTTTTAGTTGTTTCATCAGTCCACCTCCTCAAAATTACTTTATACTAATATTATATCATATTTTTTCAAAAAAATAGGCAATTCATCGCACCACCTATAGAGGTGGGCGACTTCTTACCTGTTAAGTTAAAATCATTTTCAAAGATACCAATTTTTTCTTGGTCAATATTATTATGTCCGTGGTGTAGATGTTCTTTAAGAACAACTAGATACCCTCTCTCAGAAAAATATTTAAAAAGATGCTTATATCTATTTTTATGTTCATTCATTCCATGAATTATTTGGATAATTCCTTTTGTATGTTTCATAAAATTTCACCTCTCAAATATATTATAACTTAAATTGAGAAAAAATTAAATATTTATGGTAGTATATACTTGTGAAAAGACAAAAAAAATAATATAATAAGAAAATATAAAAAATAATTAAAGGAGATGGGCAAATGCATTTATTACTAGAAAACTTTTTGGCAGACATATTGGGAATTTTACCTAAGATAGTATTCAGAGGTGTTATTTTAATAATTCTACTTATTTTTTGGCCAAAAATCTTATCGATGATTTTGACAACTTATGCAAAAACATTAGAAAAGAGAAAAGTGGATCCTTTATTACAAAGTTTTACAGTGTCACTTTTAAAAACAATATTTTATGTTACTTTATTCTTTGTAGTTATAAGCGTAATTGGAGTTAAAGCAACTTCATTAGTAACAATACTAGGTACTGCAGGATTAGCAGTAGGTTTAGCACTACAAGGAAGTTTAACAAACTTAGCTGGTGGAGTGTTAATTCTATTCTTTAAACAATTTTCTAAAGGGGATTATATTTCAACAGGGTCATTAGATGGAACAGTAGATCAAATTCATATTTTATACACTACTTTAATTACACCAGACAATAAAGTAATTATTATTCCTAATGGACAATTAGCAAATGGTGCAATTATAAACTTTTCTAAAAATTCAACAAGAAGATTGGACATGGTATTTTCAGTTTCATATGATACACCAGCAGAAAAAGTAAAAGAGATCTTAAATAGAATAGCTGACGAACATCCAGCAGTAATTAAAGAAAAGGGTAAAACTATTAGAATGTTTAAGCAAAATGCAAGTTCTCTTGATTTTGTATTTAGAGTATGGGTTGAAAATAAAGATTATTGGACAACAATGTTTGATTTTAACGAAATAGTAAAAGAGGAATTTGATAAAAATAGTATTGAGATTCCATATCAAAAAATTGACATATACAATAAATAATTTTTTTATAAAAAATCTTTTTTTTGTAACAAATTTTTAAAATTTGTGATATAATATTCAAAATATATTCTTTGAGGGTTTAATTTTACATTTTAAATATAAATAAATTTTTATGAAAAAAGGAGAAAGATGATGAACGGAAAGATAGTAAAAGAAGCAATCACATTTGATGACGTATTACTTATACCTGCTAAATCAGAGGTATTACCACACGAGGTTAGTTTAAAAGCTAGATTAACTAAAGATATTACATTAAATGTACCTATTTTAAGTGCTGCTATGGACACTGTAACTGAATCAGACTTAGCTATTGCTTTAGCTAGACAAGGTGGAATTGGATTTATTCATAAAAATATGAGTATAGCTGATCAAGCTGCTGAAGTAGATAGAGTAAAAAGAATCGAAAGTGGAATGATTAGAAACCCTGTTACTTTAAAAGCAGATTGTACAGTAGGATTTGCTGAAGATCTAATGAGAAGATATAAAATATCTGGACTTCCAGTTATTGAAGATGATGGAAAACTTATTGGAATAGTAACTAATAGAGATATAAAATATCATAAAGATATGGAACAATTAGTTGGGGAAATTATGACTAAAGAGGAACTTATCACTGCTCCAGTAGGAACAACATTAGAAGATGCTAAAGAAGTTTTACTTTCTCATAGAATAGAAAAACTACCTATCGTAGATGAACAAGGATATTTAAAAGGACTTATAACAATCAAAGATATTGATAACTTAACAGAGTATCCAAATGCTTGTAAAGATGCTCATGGAACTTTAAGAGTAGGAGCAGCAGTAGGAATTGGAAATGATACTTTAGAAAGAGTTGAAGCACTTGTAAGAGCAGGAGTAGATATTATCACTGTTGACTCTGCACATGGACATTCAGCTGGAGTTATTAGAAAAATAAAAGAGATTAGAGCAGCTTTCCCTAATTTAAATCTAATTGGAGGAAACATTGTAACTGCTGAAGCAGCTCTTGACCTTATTGAAGCTGGAGTAGACGCAGTTAAAGTTGGAATCGGACCAGGATCAATCTGTACAACAAGAGTTGTTGCAGGAGTTGGAGTTCCTCAATTAACAGCAGTAAACGATGTATATCAAGTATGTAAAGAAAGAGGAATTGGAGTAATAGCTGACGGAGGAATCAAACTTTCAGGAGATATCGTAAAAGCTCTAGCAGCAGGAGCAGACTGTGTAATGTTAGGAGGAATCCTTGCAGGAACTAAGGAAGCTCCAGGAGAAGAGATTATTCTTGAAGGAAGAAAATATAAAATTTATGTAGGAATGGGATCAATAGCAGCAATGAAGAGAGGATCTAAAGATAGATACTTCCAAAACGATGCTCAAAAATTAGTTCCAGAAGGAATAGAAGGACGTATAGCTTACAAAGGAAGCTTAAAAGATGTTATATTCCAACTTTGTGGAGGAATTAGAGCAGGAATGGGATACTGTGGAACTCCTACAATTGAAGATCTAAAAGTAAATGGAAGATTTATAAAAATAACTGGTGCAGGACTAAAAGAAAGCCACCCACATGATATTACAATAACTAAAGAGGCACCTAACTACTCTAAATAATAGTTTAGTTTTCCTCTAGGGATTGATTTTATATTTCATAATTTAAGAGAGGAAAAAATAGAAAAAATGAAAAGGGCAATTTTAATTTCATTTATTATATTAGGGTTAAATTTAAATGCTTATGAGATAAAAGAGATAAAAACTTTAGACGAGTTTACTAAAGAAGTAGTTGGAAGTTCTTCAAAAAAGATTAATTCTCAATCTAAAGATAATGAATTAATTCCTTTAGAAAAAATTGATTCAAATGTAAAGACGGAGGAAAAAAAATCTGTAGAAGAAGTTTCAAATAAAGTAACTCAAGAGAAAAAAGATAATCTTAGAGTAGTGGATATAAGCGAAAAAACTTATGGAAATGATAAACTTGTTTATGTAAAAGGAGAAAATAAACCTTTTACTGGTAAGTTTGCACTCTTCTTAGGAGAGATAATAGAGAGTAGCGAAGAGTATCAAGATGGTAAACTTCATGGAGAGAAAATTTGGTATTCTGATGATGGAAAAATTGTTATGAGTGAAAACTATAACAATGACAAGTTAGATGGAGAGCAAAAGGCTTACTATGCTAATGGACAGGTAAAATCTATTATAAGATATAAAAATAATAAGATTGTTGGACTTGAAGCCTATAACCAAAATGGGAAAACTCTTCATAAGGAAGATTTGAGTAATGGAACAGGAGTATGGAAAACTTTCTGGGATAATGGAAAAGTTATGGAGGAAGGAAGATACAAAAACTGGGTAAAAGATGGAACTTGGAAGAGATACCAAGAAGATGGGACTGTTGATAGCATAACAGTTTATGAAAAGGGAAAACAAAAAAGTCAAACATGGAATTAAGAGAAAGCCACAGAGAGATCTGTGGCTTTTGCATTATTGAATATCATTTATAACTTTTAAAACCTTACCTACAGCTATAAACTCATCTCCAGGTCCTATATAAATAGGTTGATAGTTTGGATTGTCACTAATTAGAGCAATATAGTTCCCAGTTACTTTTAATCTTTTTACATAAGATTCACCATTTACAATAAAAGTTCCAATCTCTCCATTTCTTAAATCAACACCTTTTCTACATAAGATAATAGATGAATTTTTAATAGTTGGCTCCATAGAATCTCCTTTAACATTAACAGCAAAAAGAGTTTCTATATTTCTAACTCCTGGAATAGAGATAAAATCAACTGGAGATTCATCAGTAAAAGCTCCAATTCCAGCACTAATTCTAGAGTATAGAGGAATATATTTATCTATATCTTTTATTTCATTGGAAATAATTGCATTGCTTTTTTCAATTTTAGATAGTTTTTTTAATTCTTCTAAAATTATAGCAGGAGTTCTTTCAATAGCAGCTAGATATTTAAAATCTCTAGCCTCTTTTTCAGAAAGATTAAGAACTTTTGCCATATTTTCTAAAACTTCTTCACTAGGAGGATTTTTTACTTCTCCTCTTTCAATAGTATTATAATAAGATTGAGTAATCCCAATTAATTTAGCTATTTTATTTTGACTATAACCTAATTCTTCTCTTTTTTTCTTTAGAAAGTTTTTGAAAATCATGAGGCACCTCCTTATATCTATATATAAATAATTATATATTATAATTATCTATTTTACAATATAAAAATAAAATATATTGACAAAAAGCAAATTTTATTCTAATATATAATTAAATATAGGTTATCTATAATTATATATAATATAGGAGGGAGCGTTATGAAAATATTGATAAAAAATAAAAAATGGGAGACATCATTTAAAAATGTTAAATTAATATGTGATGTACACTCAGAAAATAAAATTTTCTATATTGATTTTAAATATAATGGAAAAAATATCAGTATAAAAACATACAATCTTGACTATACTTTCAGATATTTAGAGATTTTATTTGATAAAATAATAAAAAAACAGGAAAATAAAGATATTCAGTTAGCAAGTTAAAAAATAGAGATTAAAAATTCGTAAGAGAAGGTACTTTCGGTATTTTCTCTTATTTTTTTACAAAAAAATAGTTACTATATATTCTATTTATGTTATAATATAATTGATACATTTATGAAGTAAAAAGTATCAAATCTTGACAAATAATAAAAACGAGGTATATAAAATAGTAATAAAATATGTCAAAAATTTCTATGGGGGAAACAATGGTAGGAATAGTAGTAGTTGCACACAATCCAAAATTATCACAGGAAATTATAAATTTCTGTTTAGAGTTAAAAAATAGTGATTTTCACCTAGTTAATGGTGGAGGAATTGATAAAGAAGGGAACTATGGAACTTGTCCACAGATAATTTCAAGAGCTATAAAAAGTGCAGATCAAGGAGATGGAGTAGTAGTTCTTTGTGATCTTGGAAGTTCTGTATTAAATGCAGAGAAAGCTAAAGAGGCATTAAAGGATGAAATAAGAGTTGAGATAGTAGATGCTCCTATTGTAGAAGGGGCAATAGTTGGAGTTTCATCAAATCATCCAAAGGTGAAGATTGAAACTTTAGTTGAATTTATAAAAGAGGCAAAGGAGTTTCCTAAATTTTAATTGAAATTATATTAAAAAGTGATATAGTAGTAGTATTTTTTTAGATTATATATTACTCACCCCTTGCTTTTATAAGGGATATGTGATATATTGTATTTAGAAAAATAAAAGGGGAGAAAAGAGATGGGATATAGAAAGGCTATAATAATAATATCAATAATATGTTCAAAATAAAATATTATAGATATTGTTAATGTGGCGTTGTATATGTTATTTCTTAATGAAAATTAGTAGATAAGGGCAACCACAGGTTGCCTTTTTTTTATAGGTAGAAATAAAATTAATATAAACTTTATATTAGGAGGTTTTTATGTACAAAAAGGTGTCTACAAATCTTAATTTTGTAGAGAGAGAAAAAGAAATTGAAAAATTTTGGAAAGAAAACAAAATTTTTGAAAAAAGCTTAGATTTAAGAAAAGGGGATAAGACTTATACATTCTATGATGGACCACCTACAGCTAATGGAAAGCCTCATATAGGGCATGTTTTAACTCGTGTTATTAAAGATATGATCCCTAGATATAGAACAATGAAAGGTTATGATGTACCTAGAAAAGCTGGATGGGATACACATGGACTTCCAGTAGAACTAGAAGTAGAAAAACTACTAGGAATCAATGGTAAAGATCAAATTGAAAATTATGGACTTGAACCATTCATCAATGAGTGTAAAAAAAGTGTATGGAAATATAAAAGCATGTGGGAAGATTTCTCTGGAACTGTAGGTTTCTGGGCAGATATGGAAAAACCATATGTAACATATGATAATAACTTTATCGAATCTGAATGGTGGGCATTAAAACAAATTTGGGAAAAGGGATTACTATATAAAGGATTTAAAATAGTACCTTACTGCCCAAGATGTGGAACTCCTCTATCAAGCCACGAGGTTGCTCAAGGATATAAAGATGTAAAAGAAAAATCAGCTATTGTTAGATTTAAAGTTAAAGGTGAAGATGCTTATATCTTAGCATGGACAACTACTCCTTGGACTCTACCTTCAAACGTAGCTCTTTGTGTAAACCCTAAAGAAACTTATGTAAAAGTAAAACATGGAGAATATACTTACTACATGGCAGAAGCTTTAGTAGCAACTGTACTTAAAGAGGATTATGAAATTCTTGAAACTTACGTAGGAAAAGATTTAGAATATAAAGAGTATGAACCACTATTTGGTTTTGTATCACCAGACAAAAAATGTTGGTTTGTAACTTGTGATGATTATGTAACACTTACAGATGGAACTGGAGTAGTTCATATTGCACCTGCATTCGGGGAAGACGACGCCAATGTTGGAAGAAAATATGACTTACCATTTGTTCAATTAGTTGATGCTAAAGGGGAGATGACAAAAGAAACTCCTTGGGCTGGAACTTTCTGTAAAAAAGCAGATAAACCTATCTTAATAGATCTAGAAACAAGAGGATTACTATTTGATGCTCCATCATTTGAACATAACTACCCTCATTGCTGGAGATGTGACACACCTCTTATCTATTATGCAAGAGAATCATGGTTCATCAAAATGACAGCTGTAAAAGATGATCTTATCAGAAATAACAATACAATTAACTGGATACCAAAAACAATAGGAAAAGGACGTTTTGGAGATTGGTTAGAAAATGTTCAAGACTGGGGTATCAGTAGAGATAGATATTGGGGAACTCCACTAAATGTTTGGGAGTGTGAATGTGGACATAAACATGCAATAGGAAGTATAGCTGAATTAAAATCTATGTCACCTAACTGTCCAGATAATATAGAGTTACACCGTCCATATATTGATGCTGTAACTATTACTTGTCCTCACTGTGGAAAACAAATGCATAGAGTGTCAGAAGTAATTGACTGTTGGTTTGACTCAGGATCAATGCCTTTTGCTCAACACCACTATCCATTTGAAAATCAAGATCTATTTGAAAAACAATTCCCTGCTGACTTTATATCAGAGGCAGTTGACCAAACAAGAGGATGGTTCTATTCACTTCTTGCAATATCTACTTTGATATTTAACAAAGCACCATATAAAAATGTAATTGTTTTAGGACACGTTCAAGATGAGAATGGACAAAAAATGTCTAAATCTAAAGGAAATGCAGTAGATCCATTTGAAGCACTAGCAACTTATGGAGCAGATGCAATTCGTTGGTATTTCTATATTAACTCAGCTCCTTGGTTACCAAATAGATTCCACGGAAAAGCTGTATTAGAGGGACAACGTAAATTTATGTCAACACTATGGAACACTTATGCTTTCTATGTTCTATATGCTGAGATAGATCAATTTGATCCTACAAAATATACACTAGATAAAGAAAAATTAACTGTAATGGACAGATGGCTACTTTCAAAATTAAATACAGTTGTAAAAGGTGTAGATGAAAACTTAGCTGATTACAAACTATTAGAAGCAGCTAGACTTCTACAAGATTTTGTTGATGAATTAAGTAACTGGTATGTAAGAAGAAGTAGAGAGCGTTTCTGGGTACAAGATATGACAGATGATAAGATCACTGCTTATATGACTCTTTACACAGCATTAGTTACTATCTGTAAAACAGCAGCTCCAATGATTCCATTTATGACAGAGGAGATCTATCAAAACCTAGTTTGCAGTGTAGATAAAAATGCTCCTGAAAGTATTCACTTAACTGATTATCCAACAGTTGATGAATCAATGATTGATAAAGAACTTGAAGATAATATGGAAGAGGTATTACAAGTTGTAACTTTAGGAAGAGCAGCAAGAAATGCAGCTAACATTAAAAATAGACAACCAATAGCTAATATCTATGTAAAAGCTGAAAATGTAGTTGGAGAGCTATATCAAAATATAATTAAAGAGGAACTAAATATTAAAGAGATCCACTTTATAGATGATGCTTCACAATTTACTTCATATACATTTAAACCACAACTAAAAACTTTAGGACAAAGATATGGTAAAAAAGTTAATGAGATTCGTACTCTATTAGCTGAAATTGATGGAAGTAAAGCTAAAAAAGAACTTGATACAACAGGAGTTCTTAAACTACAACTTTCTGATGGAACAGAAGCACCTTTAGCACCAGAAGATCTTTTAATAGATACTGCTCAAACTGAAGGATATATGCCTTTAGAAGATAGAGGAGTTACTGTTATTCTTGATACAAAACTTACTCCTGAATTAATAGAAGAGGGATTTGTAAGAGAAGTTATCAGTAAAATCCAATCTATGCGTAAAGAAGCTAACTTTGATGTAATGGATCACATCGTTCTTTATGAAAAAGATAATGATAAGATAAAAGATATTATTACTAGAAATGCAGAGGAAATTAAACATGATACTTTAACAGATGAGATAGTATTTGGAGAAGTAGATGGATTTACAGCTGATTTTAATGTAAATGGAGAAAAAGTTTCTTTTGGAGTAAAAGTAAATAAATAAGATATTTAAGAGGCTATTTTTATAGCCTCTTTTATATTTTAGTTTTTAAAATATTGTAACAAAATTGACATAAATATCTGTTATTATTAAGGCATAATAAATCTTTCCCCAAGATGTTTTATATATAGATATACAAAAAAGACATAGAAAACTCTATGTCTTTTTTGTTATTTAATAACCAACATCTCTTTAAACTCTTTAATATTATTACGACTTACAGGAACTTTAAATTTTAGATCTTGAATCTTTAAAATATAAGTTCCATTAAACCAAGGTTCTACCTCGGTTATCTTGTCCAGATTAACAATATATGATCTATGAGTTCTATAAAATTTCCACATAGGAAGAAGTTCTTCCCATTTAGAGATTTTTATTTTAGATGAATAAGAGTGATCTTTTGTATGGATTATACTCTCTTTTTCTCCAGCTTCAATATAATATATATCATCAATAGAGATAACAAACATCTTTTCATCAGAAGTTACAGTGATCTTATTTATTTGACTGACCTCTTTTATATGCTCATGCTCTTTAAATTTTGTAAGATTATCTAATACTTCATTTATTCTCTTATCAGAATAAGGTTTTAAAAGATAATCAAAGGCTTTTATCTCAAAAGCTTCAGGAGCATAATCTCTATATGCTGTGATAAAAATTATTTTTAGATTTTCATCTAACTTTGACAATATTTTTCCAAGGCTCATACCATCTAATTCAGGCATATTTATATCTAAAAAAACCACATCAGTTTTATTATCTTGAAGATATTTTAAAGCATCAAGTGGATTTTCAAACTCTTTCTCCAGTTCTATTCCATCATGGTTTTCAATGAAAAATTTCAGCTCTTCTCTAGCTGGAAACTCATCTTCAACTATTACACATTTAACCATTAAAGCCTCCTATTCAATATAAAAGGATATTTTTGTTCCAGTTTCTAATTTCTCAACAACAAGACCCTTACCATATATCAGTTTAATTCTATTATGTACATTTTTTAATCCAATATTTTTATCTATTCTATCATCTAAATTATCAATTATTTTTTGATCAATTCCAATTCCATTATCTTCTATTGTTATAAGACAACCTTTATTCTCTTTTTTGGCTATTATATTTACAAATCCACCTTCACGTTTTTTTAACAACCCATGTTTTATACTATTTTCAACAAGAGGTTGAATAATAAGGCTAGGGATATTGATATCTTTAACATTTTCATCTACATCTATATTTAGAGATATTTTATCTCCAAAACGAGCTTTTTCAATATTAAAATATGCTTTTACTTGTTCTAACTCCATTTCAAGTGGTACTAATTTACAAGCATTTTCAAGGTTGTACCTCAAATATGTTGAAAGATCTATAATAATTTCTCTAGCTTTATTAGGATCTTTTCTTACAAAGAAAGATGTAGTATGCAGAGCATTAAAGAGAAAATGTGGATTTATTTGAGTTTGTAGAGCTTTTAATTCAGCTTCCTTTGCCATAGTTTTAAGATTTTCAACACTACTTAACTCCAACTGAGTAGAGATAAGAAGAGATAGTCCCTCAACTAAATATTGATTTGAAGCAGTTACATTTTCTTTAGTATCAAAGTATATCTTTAAAGTCCCAGAAACTTTATCCCCTTGAAATAGAGGGGATATTATACAAGATTTAATTTTTCCAGTGACACATTGAAAATATTTAACATCATCACATTGTCCAATTATACAGATTTTTCCAGTTTTTAGAACCTTTTTAGTAACTTCACTTTTTATATCTGTATGAGCAATTTTAAAATCTTCAGATGTTGAATAGCTAGCAGTAATATATTTTTCATTGGTAATTACTACTGCTTTTGCTCCTAAAGAGTCAGATATAATTTTACACACCTCATTTAAAGATTCCCCATTTCTAAAATAAGGGAGAGTTTTATTGGCAATTTCAAGGGAAAGCTTAGCTTGTTTTCCAGCTATAATATCCTTCTCCTCAATAATATCTTGAATAATAAGTAAAACAATAGAAACTCCCACTGCATTAGCTAAAATCATTGGAAAATATATGTTTGAAACAATATCCTTTGCCAGTTCAAAATCTTTTCCCATAACTAAAATAAGTAGCATACTGAGATTTTCAACTAAAAATCCTCCAAGAAACCCATATAAATAGAAGTTTTTCTCATTACATTTTTTATATAGATATGCTGTGATAAATCCTCCAATCATAGTAGCAGTAGCACAAGGGATAGTAGTAATTGGATCTACATCTATGAAAAGTCGATGAAGTCCTGCAATAAATCCAGCAAGTATTCCAACTTCTGGTCCAGCTAAAATTCCACCAACCACAACACCAATATTTCTTACATTAACAATAGCACCACGATAATCTGCACCAGTATATGTACCAATAATTGCTAAAATTGAAAAGAAACATGAAAGAATAAAAACATCTTTTTTAGAGTATTTTTTATGAGTGAATATATCTTTGGCTCTTTTTAGCTTTGTAAAGAAAAAAGCAATAGCAATAATGTAACCTAAGTTATTAAAAAGATGACTAATTAATTTAAACAAAATTCTACCTCCTACACAGCTATAAAAATTATATCATAAAAAAATAAAGATAAAAAGTGGTATTTGAGGATTGAATTTTGCATTTTAAGTATTGGATTTAACCTTTTAAAGAACAAGTGATCTTTTTTTTGAATATTTTTTGTATCATATAGTTGTATAAGAATAAGTTTAATTAAATAAAATGGAGGTTAGATTTATATGGTAAGTTTTATTGTATCAATTATAGCTTTAATTGTAGGATATATGATTTATGGTAAAATCGTAGATGGAATATTTGGACCAGATCCAAATAGAGATACCCCAGCTAAAAGATTAAGTGATGGAGTGGATTATGTTGAGATGGATTGGAAAAAAGCATTTTTGATTCAATTTCTTAATATAGCAGGGACAGGACCAATATTTGGAGCTGTAGCAGGAGCTATGTGGGGACCAGCAGCATTTATTTGGATAGTATTTGGATGTATATTTGCAGGATCAGTTCATGACTTCTTAATTGGAATGATGTCATTGAGAAAAGATGGTGCAAGTGTATCTGAATTGGTTGGAGAAAATTTAGGAGAGGGAGCAAGAAAACTTATGGTAGTTTTCTCAATAGTTCTTCTAGTTCTTGTAGGAGTTGTATTTATAACAAGTCCAGCAGCAATATTAAATGATTTAACTGGAATAGATAAAATGGTTCTTATAGGAATTATTATTATTTATTACTTAGCAGCAACAGTTCTTCCAGTAGATAAGATTATTGGTAGAATCTATCCAATATTTGGTATAGCACTATTGATAATGGCTGTTGGAATAGGAATTGGAATAGTAGTTCAAGGATATGATATTCCTGAAATAGCTTTCCATAACTTCCATCCAAAAGGACAATCAGTATTTCCATATCTTTGTATCTCAATAGCTTGTGGAGCAATTTCAGGATTTCATGCAACACAATCACCTATGATGGCAAGATGTCTTCAAAATGAAAGAGAAGGAAGAAAAGTATTCTACGGAGCAATGATATCTGAAGGTATAGTTGCATTAGTATGGGCAGCAGCAGCAATGAGCTTCTTTGGCGGAACTCCAGGATTAGGGGAAGCATTAGGACATGGTGGAGCAGCTGTTGTAGTAAATAAAATTTCTAATACAGTATTAGGAAAAGTTGGAGGAGCTTTAGCACTATTAGGAGTTGTTGCTTGTCCAATAACTTCAGGAGATACAGCATTTAGAAGTGCAAGACTTACAATAGCAGATACTATTAAATATAAACAAGGACCTATAGTTAATAGATTTATTGTTGCAATTCCTCTATTCGTAGTTGGAGTAGCACTATGCTTTATAGATTTCAACATTCTATGGAGATATTTCAGCTGGTCTAACCAAACATTAGCAACAATAGCATTATGGGCAGCAGCTAAATACTTAAATAACAATGGTAAAAATTATAAGATTGCTCTTATACCAGCAATATTTATGACAGTAGTAGTTACAGATTATATTATTATAGCTCCAGAAGGATTTGTAAGATTCTTCCAAGGAACACCAGTTGCTACTATTGAAATGATTGGACTTGTTTGTGGTATAGTTGTTTCAGCTCTATGTACAATAGGATTTTTTAAAACTTTAAAGAAATAGAAAGCAAAAATTAAAAGAATAATCTTAAAAGAGGCTTGATAATATTTCAAGCCTCTTTTTTTAAAATTTATTTTTTAAAAATAGCAAAATAACTTTCACAACATGTATCATTAAACTCTGCTATAAGTAATAGATGTTTATTTTCAAATGTAAATTCATTATTTTCTTGAAAATTAGTATAGAAAGTTTTATAAATTTCATTTTTATTTAAAGCCTCATTTGTTAAAAAGTTATTTCTAAACAATTGAAAGGAACTTTTCATAAATTTAACTAAAATTGATAGTTCACTTAATTTCTTTTTATCAATCTCTTTAAAAATATTATCCCTAAAATCATCTAATGATGTAAAATTTTGATTTAGATTTGAAATAAGAGTATATTGTTTTGAAAAATTTTTAAACTTAGTTTTAAATCTAGTATTAACATAATCTTTTTCAATGGACTCAATTAAAAAACTATCTAAATTTTTACAACTATGTAGTAGAGAATATTCAATATTTCTTTTTAAATAATTGAAACTATAAAAGAAAGATTGTTTTGTTATAAACTCTTGTAATAGCTTTTCGTTTTTAGCAAAAGGATTAAATAATTCAAAAAGTAAAGTTAGATTCTTTTCTCTATTGTTATCTGCAGTTTGAATTATATCAAAACGAATCCCCTTAATTTTACTATTTTTACTATTAGATTCTTTAATTTTTGAGTACTCAACTTTATATAGTAAAAACTCTTCAATTTCTTTCAAAGCTGGAACAAGAATTTTATGTTCAAAATCAAAGAAACGATCATAAGATTCCTCTATATTTAAATAATTTTTTAACTCCTCTAATGAAATCTCAAGAAAAGCTTCATTAGATATACTTTTTAATAGATTAAATAGATTTCTACTAATTGTGTTGGAAAAACTTAATAAAATATTTAAATAGAAAAGTTTAAAATCATTTTTTTCAGAGTTAAATATCTTATAAAAATCATCACTTATTTTAATTTTATACCTATCTTCAATTTTTAAATAGGAAGCAACAATACTTAAAGATAGTTCATAGGGATTAAGTTTAGATTTTCCATAGTAGATAACAATTCTTTTAGAACAAAATTTTGATAAAAAAGAGTCAACAGTTTCTCCATGAGGAAGAGAAATTATTTTTTTTATTTCATTCTCTTTTATTTCTAATTTTTTTTCATCAGTTGTTACAATATGTTTTATTAAAAATTGCTTAAAAAGAATATCATTTTTTGAAAATCTTTTAGTAAATAATATTTCAGTATTGAAAAAAGTTGAAAAATTAAAAAAATTATTAGAAATTTTATTTTCTTTTATATCTCTCATCTCCTTTATAGTAAAAATAGTTGCTATAATAAACGAAAAAAAACAAAATATTAATTCGTTGATGATTGAAAAATATTTATTTTAACAATATTATAGCATATAAATATAAAAACATTAACTACGAATTAACGATAAAACTAAAAAAATTGACACCAGAATAATAGTGTGTTAATTTATGAGAAAAGGTACAGGAGGTAAACTAAATGTTTCAATTTATAATAGCTACACATGGGAATTTTGCCAAAGGGATAGCAAATTCAATAGGTATCATCTTAGGAAAGTTTGAGAATTTGGAGTCACTACCATGCTATACTAAAGAAGATTTTAACTTAGCCAAAGAGATAGATAGAATGTTACTTCAATATAAAGATAAAGAGATAATAGTAGTAACAGATATATTTGGTGGAAGTGTTAACAATGCTTTTATGGAAAAAATTCCTAGTAATAAAAATTTACATGTTATTTCAGGATTAAATTTATCATTAATATTAGAACTTTTAGGAGAACAAGAAGAGTATAACAATGCAAAAGAATTAATAGAAAACTCAATAATTAATTCAAAAGAATCTGTAAAATATGGAAATTTAGAGTTAGAAAAAGAAAATCAAATGGAAGATGAAGAATTTTAATTTAAATAAAAAAACGTTTTAGGAGGAAAAAATGATACTTTTATTAAGAGTAGATCACAGATTATTACATGGACAAGTTGCTTTTTCATGGACACAAACATTAGGAGCTGATTGTATACTAATAGCAAATGATGCAGTAGCAGGAGATGAGCTAAGAAAGACAACAATGAAATTAGCAAAACCACAGGGAGTAAAATTAGTTATTAAAGATATCAAAGCAGCAATAGAAGCTTTGAATTCAGGAGTAACTGATAAGTATAAGTTATTTATAGTTGTTGAATCAGTAGAAGATGCTTATAAAATAGTTTCAGATGTAAAACAAATAAAACAAGTTAATCTAGGTGGAATAAAACCAAGAGAGGGAAGTAGAAATATTTCAAAAACTATAAATCTTTTAGGAGAAGAAGAAAAGATGATAAAAGAGTTAGAATCACAAGGAGTAGAGGTTGAAATTAGACAACTACCAGGAGATAATAAGATTTATTTATAAAAAACATAAAATAGAAAAGGAGGGAGAAAAATGTTACAAGCATTTCTTTTGGGAATGATAGCTTTTATAGCACAAAGTGAATTTGCTTTAGGAACAAGTTTAATTTCAAGACCTATTGTAACAGGGCTATTTACAGGAATAGTAATGGGAGATATAAAAGCTGGGGTAATAATGGGAGCTACTTTAGAACTTGCTTTTATAGGATCGTTTTCAGTAGGAGGAGCAATTCCACCAGATGTTGTAACAGGAGGTATTTTAGGGGTAGCCTTTGCAATAGCTTCTAAATCAGGAGTGGAAACAGTTTTACTATTGGCTTTACCTATAGCAACTTTTACTCTAATTTTAAAAAATGTTTATCTAGGAATAATAATTCCTATGTTAGCTCACAAGGCAGATGCTTATGCAGAGGAAGGAAATTGTAGAGGTATTGAAAGAATGCAGTTAATATCAGGATTTGGACTTTCATTAATGTTAGCACTAATAGTTTTCTTCTCATATTTACTAGGAAGTAATGTAATTTCAACTATATTAAATTCTATTCCTGAATTTGTGCAAAGAGGATTAGCTGTAGCAACAGGAATAATACCAGCATTAGGATTTGCAATGTTAGCAAGACTTCTATTAAATAAAACAGTTGCTCCATATTTCTTCTTAGGGTTTGCAATAGCTGTATATACTGGAGTTCCACTAACAGGAATAGCAATTTTTGGAGGTATATTAGCTGTAATAGTTGTTAATTTAAAAGATGGACTTCAATTACGTGGAGCAAAGGCAGTAGAAGAAAGTGAGGTGGAAGAAGATGAAGACTTCTAATTCTGAAAAAAATATAGATAAAGAATTAACAAGAGTATTTTGGAGATCGTTCCAAATGGAGTTTTCTTGGAACTATGAAAGACAGATGAATTTGGGATATATTTATGCTATTATTCCAGTTTTAGAAAAACTATATAAAGATAATAAAGAGGGACTTAAAAGAGCCTTAAAAAGACACTTGGAGTTTTTCAATATGACACCTCATATAGTAACTTTAATGTTAGGAATTTCTGCTGCAATGGAGAAAGAAAATTCTGAAGTTGAAGATTTTGATGAAAACTCTATAAATAATATTAAAACAGCATTGATGGGACCACTTTCAGGAATAGGAGATTCATTTTTCTGGGGAACTTTAAGATTAATTGCAACAGGAATAGGAACATCTTTATCATTACAAGGAAATGCTTTAGGGCCAATATTATTCTTATTTATCTTTAATGTACCACACATAATAATAAGATTTTTACTTGTAAAATTAGGATATAAATTGGGAATAGAGTTCTTAAGTAAATTACAAAAAAATGGAACTATGGAAAAGTTAACATTTGGAGCTTCGATTTTAGGATTAGTAGTTATAGGGGCTATGGCTGCTAGAATGATAGACATTAGCACACCATTAAGTTTTGTTAGTGGAGAAAATAAAATTGAAGTTCAAGGAATATTGAATGATATTATGCCAGGTATATTACAACTAGGAGCCTTTGGAGCTGTTTATTATCTTCTTGGTAAAAAAGTAAAACCATTAATGATATTACTAGGAATGGCAATAGTAGGAATCATCGGTTCTCTTATTGGAATATTCTAATTTAAATTAGAGAGGTAAGCTATGGAAACAATGCTATCTAATATTTATGAAGAAAAAGAAGTATTACTAAAAATATTGAAAGAATTTAGGGAAAGCAATTCTAAAGTTATAGATGAATTAGGAACAAAAGCTATAAAGAGAGTTTTAATCTTAGCTACTGGTTCATCTATGAATGCAGCTCAGACAACAAAATATTTTTTAGAAGATATTTTAGATTGTTTTATAGATATAAAAGAGCCTTTTAACTTTTATAACTATGAAAAAATAGATAGTGATTTAGACTTGGTAATTGCTATAACCCAAAGTGGAAAAAGCAGTTCTACAATAGAAGCCTTAAAATATATAAAGGAAAATTCTAAAATAAAAACTTTAACTATAACTTCAGATAATGAAAGTCCAGTTATAGAATATTCAGATTTGATTTTAAATTTAAACTTTGGAATAGAGAAAGTTGGGTTTGTAACTAAGGGATTTTCTGCAACATTATTAAATATTTTCTTGTTGGGAATATTTTTGGGTGAAAGTAGAAAAAATATTTCTAAAGAAAAGTTTGAGAGTTATTTAAAAGAGTTAGAAAAAATAATTAACTATATTCCAAAAGTAATTGAAATAAGTGAAGATTATTTTGAAGAAAATAAAGAGATTTTAAAAGCAACAGATAGATTTGTTGCAATAGGATATGGTGGAGCTTTAGGAGTAGCAAAAGAGTTTGAGACAAAATTTACTGAGACTGTTAGATGTCCATCACAAGGATTTGAATTAGAAGCTTATATGCATGGACCATATTTAGAAGCTAATAAAAATCATATTATATTTTATTTAGAAAACGATGGGAAATTAAAAAATAGGATGAAAAATTTAAGAGAGTATATGGACTCTTATATTAAAAAGTCAATTTTAATTGGGCTAAATAATGGGGATATAAATATTTCTTTAGAAGAAAAAATTGATGAACACTTAGTATTATTGTTATTGGTTGTTCCAATTCAATTAATGAGTTATAAAATAGCTACTTTTAAAGGAATAAATTTAGGTATTAGAATTTTTGATGATTTTGATAAAGTTTTAAAAAGTAAAATTTAAAAATATAAAATAAATTTAAGGAGGAAGAAAATGTCAAAATATGCTGAAATGTTAAAATTTAATGAAAAGGAATATAGAACAAGTGCTGATCTAATAAGAGAGGCTCGTCCAATAGCTGAAAAAGTAGCAGATGAAGTATCAAAACAAGGGTATAAAAATATATTCTTTACAGCTGTAGGTGGAAGTTTAGCTCCAATGTTAGCTATGGGAGAAATGGCAAAACAAGTAACTGAAAAACCTGTATTTGTAGAACAAGCAGCTGAATTATTAAATAGAGGACACAAATCATTATCAAAAGATTCAATAGTAATTACACTATCAAAATCTGGAGACACTAAAGAAACTGTAGCAATAGCAAAACATTGTAAAGAAAATGGAATAAGAGTTATCTGTTGTACTAAAAATCCAGAATCTCCACTAGCTAAAAACTCTGATTATGCAATTCCTATGAGACATGAAAACGGAGTAGAATATGAATATATGTTATTATTCTGGTTATTCTTTAGATTGATGAAAAACAATGGAGATTTTGATGATTATGATGAATTTGCAAATCAATTAATGACACTACCAGAAAATCTATTAGAAGCAAAATATAAATTTGATCCAATTGCAAAAGAAGCAGGTAAAAAATACTACAATGAACCATATATGATTTGGGTAGGTGGAGGAGAAGTTTGGGGAGAAACTTACCTATTCTCAATGTGTCTATTAGAAGAGATGCAATGGATTAGAACTAAGTCAGTAACAAGTGCTGAATTTTTCCATGGAACTCTTGAAATTGTAGAAAAAGATGTTTGTGTATTCTTAGTAAAAGGTGCTGGAAAAACTCGTGTATTAGATGAAAGAGCAGAAAAATTCTTAAGAAATTATACAGATAAATTAACAGTAATTGATACACAAGACTTCGAATTAAAAGGTATTGATGAAAAATATCGTTGGATAATTGCCCCAACAATTGCATCTACTGTATTAGTTGATCGTATGGCTTTCCATTTTGAAGATAATACAAAACATAGCTTAGACATCAGAAGATATTACAGACAATTTGATTATTAATATAATAATTTAAAAAAATTGTAACATTTTTGACACAAGAAAAGATTATTATAAATACATAAATAAATCTTTCCCCAAGATGTTTTATATATAAATATAGTGAGAAGCATAGTCAGTTGACTATGCTTTTTTCATATATGGAACTATAAAGAAGTTTTTAAAGTTGCCATATTCTGATAATTAGGTTAAAATATAAAAATGTATAAAAATTAAAGGGGGAATAGAAAAATGTTTAAGAAAAAAGGTTTGCTTTATGCAATACTTGCATCAGTTTTATGGGCAATAGTAAACCCTGTAATTAAAACAGGTTTAAGTTATGATATGACACCAATGAACTTTGCTGGATTGAGATTTACATCTGTAGGGATAATACTTTTGGCATATACTTGGCATAAAGGCATGTGGGAAGAAGTTAGAAAAAATAGTAAGTTATTTACATTACTAACTTTAGTAAATATCTTCTTAGGGTATGCAGCATTTTATATAGGGGTAAACTTAGTTGATGGAGCTATTTCATCTATAATAATGGGAACAACTCCTTTTGTAAATATTATTTTAAGTCACATTATGACAAAGCATGATAAGCTAAACAAGCATAAAGTGATTAGTATCTTAATAAGTTTAGTTGGTTTATTAATGATAATAGGAGTAAAAAGTGGAGGGTACTCTATTAATGGAATTGGGCTTATTGGTATAGGTCTTCTGTTTATGAATATAATTTTCCAAGGGTATTCAGCAATTAAAGTAGCAGAGTACAAAGCAAATATTGATCCTGTATTTTTAAATGCTGTTCAAATGTTCTTTGGGGGATTTTTACTATATGTAACAGGAGTTGCAATAGAAGGATATAAACAATTTATAGGAAAACCTATAGGATTTTATTTAAGTTTAGGAACTTTAGTTTTTGTTTCAGTATTTGCATTTAGTTTCTGGTTTATAGCTCTTCAAGATAAGAATACAAAGGTTTCAGAAGTAAATATGTGTAGATTAATCAATCCAATTTTAGGAGCTATTTTAAGTTGGATAATGCTTCCAGATGAAGTTCCTACATTTAATACAGTAGCAGGAATGATAATAATAGTATTTTCATTAGTTTTCTATTTCAAGGGAAAAGAGTATTTTGAAAAAAATAAATAAATCTAACTATAACAAAAAAACTCAGAATTAATCTGAGTTTTTTTGTTTATATTAACTTTATTAAAGATAAGTGGGCAAATTATCTATTCATTTCACTTGTGCTTCCAAATTCATGATCAGCTATGATTCCTTCAATAAGGTTAGCTCCAGCACAGTTATTATCTCCAACGATAGTATTTTTTACAGCTCCACAAGCATTTCCATATTTTAATGCTTTTTCAGTGTCGTTATATTTTAAAATTCCATAAAGAACTCCTGCAACATAAGCATCTCCACTTCCAATTCTATCTACGATTTCTATATTTTCATATGGTTTTTCGAAGTAGAATTTATCTTCTTTTCTATTGTAGATAATAGATGTGAAGTTGTGAGATTTTGGAGAGTTTACAGTTCTTTGAGTAGATGCAATTAAAGCAAGATCATGCTTTTCAGCAAAGTTTCTCATAATCTCTTTAAGATCTCCAGTTTCTTTAAACATCTTTCTAAATGTTTCTTCAGATGCAAATAGAATATCAATAGAAGGAAGTATTTTTTCTATTTCAACTCTAGCATTTTGCTCATCTCCCCAAAGATTTCTTCTAAAGTTTACGTCAAAAGAAACTAATCCACCTTTTTCTTTGAAGTTTTTAATTAAATCTTTAGTAAGTTGTTTAGATTTTTCACAAAGTCCAAGACTGATTCCACTTGTGTGGAAGATTTCACATTTATCATAGATTGATTTATCTAATTCATCAGCTTCTAAGAATTGGAAAGATGAATCATGTCTATCATAAGTAACATTTGGTTTTCTAGGAGATGCTCCATATTCATAGAAGTATATAGCAAGACGTTTGTAAAGTGAGTTATCATCAACTATAAAGCTGCTATCTACTCCATTAGAGTTTATAACTCTTTTTGCATATCTTCCAAGTTCGTTTTCTGGTAGTTTAGTGATAAGAGTACTTTTTACTCCAAGAGAAGAAACTCCAGTTGCTACGTTAAATTCTGCACCACCGATATTTTTTTCTAAAAGAGTTCCTTGAACAAGTAGTTCATTATTTACAGGAGAAAGTCTTAATAAAAGTTCTCCACTACAAGCTAATCCAAATTCTCTATTTTTAAAATCAAATATTTTTTCCATTGTAGGCCATCCTTTAATTATTTATTTTTTATTTCTCTGATTTTTGAAACAAAAGCTTTTGCAGTAGCAATGATATCTTCAGTTGAACCAGAAGCAAGTTTTCCTCCAGCACCAACAGCTACAACACCATTTTTGAACCATTCTTCGATGTTATCTAAGCTTACTCCACCTGTAGGCATGATGTTAGCTTGAGGAAGAGGAGCTTTAACAGCTTTAACAAATGAAGGTCCGAAAGCACTTCCAGGGAATAATTTGATGATATCTGATCCATATTGCATAGCTTTAGTCATTTCAGTGATAGTCATACATCCAGGCATATATGGTACTTGGTATAGGTTACATAATTTAGCAGTTTCTTCATCAAAAGCAGGAGAAACGATAAATTCAGCTCCAGCTAGAATAGCGATTCTTGCAGTAGCAGCATCTAATACTGTTCCAGCTCCGATTACTAATTGATCTGGAGTAAATTCTTCTTTAAGAGCTTTAATAACTTCTGTAGCTCCTGGAACTGTATATGTAACTTCAATTGCAGGGATTCCACCTTCAACACAAGCTTTAGAAATTCTGATTCCTTCAGCAATAGTTTCACTTCTAACAACTGCAACTATTCCAATTTCAGTTATTTTATTTAAGATTTCACTTTTCTTTAACATAATAAACCTCCTAATTTTTATATCATATGTAAACTCAATAATTTAATTTTATTCTATATTTTAAATATACCCAAAAAAAACAAAAACTTCAATAAGAAATTCATAAAATAATTTCCATATATGAAAATAAAAAGAAACTATAATTCTTTAAATATAGATACAAAGCCTTAGGAATAAAAAGTTTATCTGAAAATATATAAAAAAATAATTTCTTATATGGAAAAATATAATAGGATAAATATTGAAATTTATAAAAGAAACTGTATAATAAAAATGAAAGTTTTTATTAAAATTTGGAGGAAAAATGTTAGAGATAATATTAGAAAAACTATTGCCAATATTTTTATTTTTTACAATAGGTTATATTTTAAAAGTTATGAATATTTTAAAGAAGGAAGAAGCATCAGTACTGTTAAAGCTTGTGTTCTATCTTTTAAGTCCAGCAGTAATTATACTTTCAGTAAGTGGAATGAAGTTAGAAAGAGAATTGCTGTTATATCCAATATCTGCACTGTGTATACATGCTATTATGATTCCAACAGGACTTTTTTTATCAAAGCTAATAAAGTTAAATGACGATGAAAGAAAAGTATTTCGTGGAGCTACATTGATAATGAATATGACTTTTATTCTGCCATTTTTTATAGTATTTTTTGGAGAGAAAAATTTGTATCTATTATCTTTATTTGATGCAGGGAATTTAGTTATAGTTACAACTGTTGTCTATTCAATTTTTGTTTCATCTAAAGAGGATACAGCAATGGATAAAATAAAGAAACTTTTAAAATCTCCTCTTATAATTGCATTGATAATTGGATTTGTATTGAATATTACAGGATTAAAACTCCCAAAAGGAATAGAGATTACAATGCAAGAGATAGCAGAGATGACAGGGACACTTATTATGATAGCATTGGGAGCTTATTTTACTCCGAAATTTAAAAAGTTGAAGTTAAGTTTAATAATTGTAGCAATTAAAGTTATAGGAATATTGATAGCTACATTTATAATAGGAAAATTTCTTCCTATTGATGAGATGGGAAGAAAGATAATGCTATTAGGGGCATTTTCTCCAGTTGGAAATAATATTTTGACTTTTGTTTTTGTAACAGATGGAGATATGGAATTGGCAATAAATGTAGTATCTCTTTCAATAATACTAAGTTTTATAAATGTATCACTTTTATTAGTTTTAAGTTAAAGTTATTTATAATTTATCTAGTTAAGCTAAGTTTTCTAGCACATCGCTAGGTTTTGACAAAGTACCTTTGTATTTAGTAATTATTAGTCAAGTTAAGTTATCAAAACTTATATTTTAAATATCAGCTAAATTTCATGTCGTAGAATAAAGAGAGAGTAATACTCATCTGACTAAAATTCTGAAACTCGACTTCGTCTCAAACACGTCAGAATTTTTAGTGTCAGATTTCGTAACTCTCTCTAATATTCTTCTCCAAATTCCATTTTAGCTGATATTAGAATAAATTATAATTAAGTAATTGTTATTTATTAAAGTAATCTAATCTTTTAGAAATTTCATCACAAGCTTTTCTCATCTCTTTTACAATTTTAGTTGCTCTTTCATCTGGCAAAGAATCTGGAAAACAAGGACAACTAACAGCAGCTATAATCCTATTTTTTTTATCTAAGATAGGAACAGCAACAGCTTTAATATTTTTTGAATGCTCCATATTATCAAAGGATAACTTATTTATATTAATCTTTAAAAGCTCTTTTTTTAACTCCTCTCTATCTGTAATAGTGTTTTCTGTGTAACGAGGAAGGGTAGTGTCTAAAAGCTTATTCAACCTATTTTCACTTAATTGACAGATTAAAAGCTTACTTGCAGCACCTGCATGTAATGGAAAAATAGCATTTTCAGATACAGAGATTTTTATAAAATCACTACTTTCAACTTTAGCAATACTTCTTATTTTATCTTCATCCAAAACACTTATTTTAAAAGTTTCCTTAAATTTTAAAGAAAGCTCTTCAAGATAAGGATAGGATATATTTTTTATTAAAGTATATCTTTCATGTTTTGTTGAAAAAAAGTAAAATATCTCTCCAAGTTTATACTTTTTATTTTCAAAACTTAAATATTTTAGCTCAGTAAGAACAGCTAATAATCTATTTGTAGTAGCTTTAGGGATATTTAACTCTTTTGAGATTTCACTTTGAGTTGCAGAATCTTTATAATATAGATATTTGAATATTTTATCAGCTTTTTCTATAGCTGGAACTTTTTTTTCAGCAGTCATAATACTCACCTAATCGTCAAATTTTTTAAATAATATATCTATATTATACTATGAAAATTCAATAGATGGAACAAAAATAGAAATTATAAAAAATAAACAAAAAAATAGACAAAGAGAGATAGAAAAATAAAAAAACTTGCATTTGTCTAAAAAATAGTATAAATTTTATTTATAGATGGGGTTATAAATATGAAGAAATGAGGGAAAAATTAGATGGAAGAAAAAGCGAATAAAGAATTAGAGAAAAAGAAGAAAAAATTAAGATATGTGGGAGTCTATGATAGTATATATGAAAAAATAAAAGATGGAGAGTTTGAAGATAGATTGCCAGCAGAACCAGAATTAGCAAAGCTTATGGGAGTGAGTAGAATGACTTTAAGACAGGCACTTACTCTTTTAAGAGAGGATGGGATTATAAAAAATATTCAAGGAAAGGGAAACTTTATAATAAGTGATGGTGTTAAATGGGAGAAAGGGCTAGAAACATTTGGACATCCTGTGTATGATTCTTTAAATGATATTATTGATGAAGTGGAGTTTCAATTTAGAATAGAGCCTTCAACAGATTACACTAATAAAGTTTTAGAAAGAAAGACTCCAGTTATTATTTTTGCTGATAGATGGTATAAATCTAAGGGAGTGGCTAAGGCATATACACTTTCAATTTTACCAGTAGAGACAATAAAAGAGAGAGAGATAGACTTAAATAATTCAGAGGAGTTACTTAAATATTTAGAAAAAGAGATCTACGAAGAGGCTAGACACTCAAATTTAAAACTGATTTACTCTGAATCTGGCAACTTTTCAGCTATAAAATATAAGATATCAGAGAGCAATAAATGTTATTTAGTAACTGAAAGTTTATACAGTAAAAATAAGTATCCAGAGGTTCATAATAAGCATTATCTGCCAATAGAGCATTCACATATAGAGATAAATAGAAAAATATAATTTTAACAATAAAAAGAGCTGTGCAAACCAACATAATGTTGATTTACAACAGCTCCTTTTATTTCTAAGGAAATTATAAATTGACTTTATATAAAAATTTTTTAATATTTTATATAAAACTAAACAAAAATAAGTAGAAAAATAAAATAATTTTAAATTTTTGCAAGCGAAAAAAACTGATATTAGAATCAGTTTAATAAGAGTATTCTTTATAGCGAATGGAGCCAGTACGGCTACTAAAATATGTTATTTCTTTAA